>Ga0194126_10002121_pt1 | contig 32515 bp, 32 predicted proteins | sample TA2KigC150mmetaG_FD_148641 | JGI IMG/M metagenome (GOLD analysis project Ga0194126, IMG submission 148641) | Freshwater microbial communities from Lake Tanganyika, Tanzania - TA2015035 Kigoma Deep Cast 150m | ecosystem: Environmental > Aquatic > Freshwater > Lake | place: Tanzania: Lake... | reverse complement strand
TACCCTTATAAATCAGCGGATCATTAACCCTGATCTGCTTCGTTAGTACCTCATGGCCATTTTCAATGACGGTCAGGCTGCTGACGTAGGATTTGGGCCGGCCGGTGTTTTCATAAAACGAAACCTCGAATGCATTGCAGCGCAGGACAAAATCGAGCCGCTCGGTACCCTGAGCGTCGCGTAAAAACACGATATCCGACTGCTCACCTTCATAGAGCTGCATGAAACCCTTAAAGCCCAGATTGCCCAGAAGCGCACCACCCATGATCAGAAGAATGGCCGTATGGGTGAACAAAAACCCCAGCCTCGACCAGCGTCCCTTTTCAGTATACAGCGTAACGCTATCGCCCTGCCGATGGAGTACAGGGCGGCTGAATTTCGCGCTCAGCGCGCGCGCGAACTGCTCCTCGCGGCCGGCGTCAAAACTCTCAAGACGGGCCGTGCGGCAGCAGCTCAGGGCCTCGAGTGCGGCGGAATCGGGCAATTCCCGGTTGCTGCGCAGTGCACGCCAGATGCGCGGGATACGGTGCAGCGTGCAGCAGATCAGGTTCAGGCTGAAAAAACCCATTGCTGCCTGAAACCACCAGGAGCCGAACAGATCGTCAAAACGGCATGCCGTAATCAGACGAAAGCCGGTCTCCCCGAACAGCCTGACATAGTCGGCCTGAACTGCTTTCTGGGGAACAACGGTACCGATGATGCAGGCGCCCGCAAGAATAAAGAGCAGAACAAGGGTTAGCCGCAGGGAAATTAAAAAACGCCAGATCGGGGTGAAAGCTTTGCGGGCGGGCATTAGTCAGTTTATCCTGTTACTGTGAACCAGTGAGAATACGCACAAAATGTTCAGTTATTGTGCCGTTTTTTGAGCGATTTGTCCATATTAAACGAAGCACAGGCCATTTCATAAGGATGGCCGCTGTGCAGGGTTCAATCCCACTCGCGCAGGAAATGGCAGGTGTAGCCGCCGGGGTTTTTTTTCAGATAGTCCTGATGATAACCTTCGGCCACCGACCAGTTGCGCACCGGCTCAACCGTTGTCACAATCGGGGCGCTCCAGCGGCGGGCTGCCTCGACCTCCTTGATCGCTTCCAGGGCCTGTTGTTTCTGGGTCTCGTTAAAATAAAAAATCGTGCTGCGGTAGCTGCTGCCCAGATCATTGCCCTGGCGGTTCAGGGTAGTGGGGTCGTGCATGCGAAAAAACCAGTCCGTCAGCAGGCGTGTGAAGCTGATGCGTCCAGGGTCGAACACAATTTCAACCGCTTCGGCATGACCGGTTTCACCGCGACCGACATCTTCGTAGGTAGCGTTTGGAAGGTTTCCGCCGCAGTAACCCACGCGGGTTTCAAGCACGCCGTCGATATCGCGCAGCAGTTCCTGCATGCCCCAGAAGCAGCCGCCCGCCAGAATGGCGGTTTCTGTCTGCGGCGCGGGCACGGCAATGCCGGCTTCCCGGAAGCGCTCAAGGTACGCGCCATAACCCTGTGCTTCCATATCCTTAAGCGGAACGAAACGCAGAGCCGCAGAATTAATGCAGTAGCGCAGGCCTCCTTTATCAGCCGGGCCATCCTCAAACACATGGCCCAGATGCGAATCAGCCCCGGCGCTGCGCACCTCGGTTCTGCGCATGCCATAGGAGGTATCTGCCCGCTCAACCAGCGCCGTGCTTTCGACCGGGCGGGTGAATGCCGGCCAGCCGCAGCCCGAATCATACTTTTCAAGGCTGGTAAAAAGCACTTGACCGGAAACGACATCAACATAGATGCCGGGCTCGAAATGCCTGTCATACTCTCCGCTGTAGGCTGGTTCGGTTCCGGCCTGCTGCGTTACCCGGTACTGCTCGGGTGTCAGGCGCTGCTTTAATTCAGCATCGGTCGGTTTCATAACAGTACTCCTTTCTGCGGGTACTTTCACCTGAATATCAGCTCTGCCGGATAGACGTGTCTGCTCATCGGACTGCGGCGAACAGGCAAGAAGTGTTGCTGCCAGAAGCAATGCACTCATGGTTTGAACATACTTCATCATATACCTCATGGGTGTTTTGAAACAGCCGTTCAGAAATACTTTGATAATAGTCCGATTATGCCGGTCGTGTACAGCAGCACGATAACAAGCGCAACCGGGGTGATGTATTTAATTAGAATATGCCAGATATCGTAGAAGTGAAAGGCATTTTCAACCCGTTTGATCTCGGCTTCCTTCTCACCGTGGGTCAGCACCCAGCCGGCGAATATCGCGATGCCCAGACCTCCCAGCGGCAGCAGGATATTGCTGGCGAACCCGTCGAGCAGATCGAAGATATTTTTTCCGCCCATAAGGGTGAGCCCGCTCCACAGGTTAAACGACAGTGCCGAAGGGATGCCGCATACGAAGATGACCGCTCCAAGCGTGTAGTCTGCCCGCCTGCGGGTCCAGCACAGCTCATCGATAAAAAAAGACACCACCACTTCCAAAAGAGATATGGCCGAGGTAATCGCTGCAAAGGCTACCAGCACGAAAAAGAAAAATCCGCACATGCGCCCTCCCGGCATCTGCGCGAAGACCTCCGGCAGAGTCACAAACAGCAGGCCGGGTCCGGCACCCGGATCAAGACCGCAGGAAAATACGATCGGGAAAATCATCAGCCCGGCCATCACGGAAAAACACGTGTCCAGCGCGCTTATTTCAAGGGCTGCGCTGGATATGTTGGTGTTTTTGTCAAGATAGCTGCCGTAGGTAAGCATGGCGCCCATGCCCAGGCTCAGGGAGAAAAACGCGCTGCCCAGCGCTTCAAGGATACCTGTGCGGGTCAGCTGTGAAAAATCAGGCTGCAGCAGAAAGCGCAGGGCATGTCCTGCGCCGGGGCTGATGAGAGAGCGTATCGTCAGACCGATGAGGATGAGGAACAAGGCGGGCATCAGCAGCTTGTTCCAGCGCTCGATGCCGGAGCTGATGCCGCCGCGCACGATAAAAATGGTCAGCAGCATGAACAGTCCGTGGCATCCAATCTGCCGCGCCGGGCTGGACATAAGCTCATGGAACTGCCCGGCTGCAAGCCCGGCCTGAAATCCGGACAGAACCGTGGACGCAATATAGTGCAGAATCCAGCCTCCGACCACGCTGTAGTAGGACAGGATAATAAAACCCGCCAGAATGCCCAGCCAGCCGACCAGCGGCCAGAACCGGCTTGCGCGCAGTTCGCGGAAGGCGCCCACAGGATTTTTCTGGGCGCTGCGGCCGATGATAATTTCTGCTATCAACACCGGCAGGCCGAGAATCGCCACGGAGACAAGGTAGGCTGCCAGAAAGGCCCCGCCCCCGTATTCACCGCACTTGTAGGGAAAGCGCCAGAGATTGCCCAGCCCGATTGCCGAGCCTGCGGCCGCCAGCACAAATCCGAAGCGGCTGGCCCAGTGTTCACGCTGTGGTGCCATCGTATACCTGTTCAGGATATATGTTCCATGGTCATCCGGCCAAAATCTTTACAGCGCAGGGGTACCAACGATATAAAAGGAGTGCGCCGGCTGTCAAGAAAACATTTTTGCGCACACATCCTGGTTGTGATACTGTGGCAGGCATATGTGCTCATTATTGCCGAAAGGATCCCGCATGAAAAAACTATTGCTGCCTTTTCTGTGCCTGTGCGCGACCATCAGCCTTGCTGCATGCTCGGCACAACAGGAGCCGGACCAGGAGGAACAGGGTCGTATCGAACAGTTTACCGATGACGTTGCCCGGGACGCAACCGATGCAATCAATCGCCCGCTTGACAAGGCCCGCCGCGTGGGCGAAATGTCCCGGCAGCACACCGAGGATCTGGAGCAGGACTCAATCCGCGATTGACCCGTTCCAGCGCCTGAACAGATGATGCGGAATCTTCAGCAGGTCGAGCACCCTGCCCACGCTGTGATCGACGATGTCGCCGATGGTGCGGGGGTGGTGATAGAACGCGGGCACCGGCGGAACGATGATGCCGCCCATTTCGGCAATGCGGGCCATGTTTTTCAAATGCCCGAGATGCAGGGGCGTTTCGCGCACCATGAGCAACAGGCTGCGGCGCTCTTTGAGCATCACGTCCGCAGCCCGCGTAATCAGGTTGTCGGCGTAGCTGTGCGCGATGGCCGACATGGTTTTGATGCTGCACGGCGCCACAACCATCGCGTCAAGCAGAAACGAGCCGCTGGCCGGCGCAGCGCCCACATTTGAGTTTTCATATACATGCGCGGCCAGTTTTTCAATCTCGGCCGGCGCGTCGGCTCCGAGTTCATGCGCGATAATAGCGCGGGCCGACGGGCTGATAATCAGGTGCGTTTCAACGCCCGGGGTCTGCGCAAGCACTTCCATCAGGCGCCTGCCGTACACCTGGCCGCTTGCCCCGCTCAGGGCTACGACAATCTTAGTCATGATACTTCCCCCGCAGCACGATGATACTATTCTCAATGAGGGCGTCCGTGTTGGCAAGCACCGCTTCAATTCCATCCGGGGTTATGTCAGGGATATGAATGCCGGCGCTGACTGCGACCGTGCGCTGCAGGGCTGAGGCGACCCGCTCGGCAACCCGGCGCGCGACTACCTCGTCGCGATGTCCCGGAAAGCTGAACTGCAGCACAGTTGAGCTGCGCTCACGCTCAGGGGTGCTCTCCGGGTGCGGGATTGCAACCGCAAGCGCGCCGATATGCGGCAGCGTGCCGCCCCACACCGCTATGAGCACATCCTCACCGATTGTCTGCAGCGAGGCGCTCACGGCAAACAGCCCTGTTCCCGCGCTTACTGTATCCATGCTTTCCCCGCAGAGCCGCCCGCAATCGGCGGGAATACCGTTATGATATCACCGTCATTCAGCTGCGGGTCATCGCTGCGCTGGGTCCCGTTCAGCAGCACAATTCGCGGTACATCGGCAGGCAGCTCCGCACACAGCAGCGCATCGCCGAGGCAGGCGCCCGGGGCAAGCTCAACTGTGCGCGCGCCGTCCGCGCCTGAGACGCCGGCCAGGGAGCGAAAGGGGCCGAGCCGTTTTATCGTAACATGTATCATGTGCAGTCTTTCCTGCTGTTTGATGGGAATGCCGGCTGCGTTTGTCTTGACATCAGCTTCATTGATGCACTATACACATTGATTGTCGGATTTAAAATACTTTTTTCCCGCACCAATGTCCGGAGCACCAATGCAGGAAAACCTCACAAACCCGGAAACTTCAGCGTCCGCTGTCCTTGCACAGGGGCCGCTCAGCGGCATACGCGTTGTTGAGTACGGCGTGTTTCATGCCGGGCCCGGCGCGAGCGCGATTCTGGGCGATCTGGGTGCTGAGGTCATCAAGATTGAAACCGGCCACGGTGACCCGGAGCGCTTCTGGAACGTGCTGGGCGGGGTTGATATTACCGTTCCCGGCGGCGAGAGCATCATGTTTGAAATCTCCAACCGCAATAAGAAGGGGCTGCACCTTGACATACAAAAAGAAAAGGGCCGTGAAGTCTTTAGACGCCTGGTCGCCACAGCCGACGTGTTTCTGACCAATCTGCGCCTGAGCACCACGGCCGCGCTGGGCATTGACTATGAATCCGTGCGGCGCATCAATCCCGCCATTATTCACGCCGGGGTTTCCGGCTACGGAGAAAAGGGCCCGGCAGCTGATCTGGGCGCATTTGATCCCATGGGACAGGCCCGCTCCGGCATGATGTACCTGTACGACGATCAAAATCCGGCCCTGATTCACATGGCGGTACTTGATCAGGCTGCTGCCATTACCACGAGCCATGCCATCCTAGCCGCACTGTTCGCGCGCGAGCGCCACGGCATCGCCCAGTCCGTGCATACATCGCTTTACAGCTCCGGGCTGTGGCTGATGTACTGCAACCTGTACGCCAAGAGCGTGTTGAACCGCGACACCGCCTTTGCCTGGAAGCGCTATGAAAACTCGCCCCTGCGCAACAGCTTTCAATGCGCCGACGGCCAGTGGATCATCGGCGTACATCATCCTGAAGGAAAGTACTGGGAGAAGTTTTGCGAAATTACCGGCCAACAGGAACTGCTGTCTGATTCCCGCTTCGGCGATGCGCAGTCCCGTCGCAGCAATGTCGCCGAACTGGTTGCGATATTCGACCGGGTTCTGGCCACGCGCACCTGCGACGAATGGATCGGCGTGTTTCAGCGAAACGGGCTGATGTTTACCCCGGTTCAGCATATCGGTGAAGTGCTCGACGATCCTCAAGCCCTGGAAAACGCCTACGTGGTTGAGTTCGACCACCCCGCGCACGGCCGCGTCAAGCTGCCCGGCTATCCGGCCCGTTTCAGCGCCGCACAGGCCGGTATGCGCGCGGCCGCGCCCGCCCCCGGTGAGCACAGCCGCGAGATTCTGCTGGGCCTCGGGTACGGAGAGGATGACCTTGCGGAGCTGCGAGAGCAGGAAGTAATCCGCTGAACGCGCTGATGGCACCGGCCTGAGCCTGCAAATACCTTGGTGGTGCGCTTCATTCGTGCTATACTCACCCTCAGAACAAGGGGAATACCGCTACGGGTTCCTGCCGGTAACCTGCTTACACAGAAGCACCGCTCAATCAAGGCTGCGCCGGTGGGCGCAGGCGCTCACGTTCAAAGCGTTGCGTGCGCGCTTTCCGCCCGCTGCCATCAACCACATTGCAAACCATGAGGAGAGTATGACACAACCTGTACAGGGTGTTTTCAAGCCTTTGCAAAACGGATCCGGTGTTCTACGCGATCCCGGCAGCTCGTTTCGCAGGCAGCCCGATGAAATCACGGTGCCGCAGGCGCTGGCGCGGCGCCACGGTCTCGTGCCCGGCGCGACAGTGTGCGGCACTGCCCGAGCCCTGCAAAAGGGGCGGGTGCTGGCGGAAATTGCGTCGATCAACCAGCGCGATCCCGCGCTGTTCAGTCAGCGCACGCCCTATACCCGGCTTACGGCCATTGATCCCTGTGAACGCTTTGATCTGGCAGCCTGCGGCCTGACAAGCATGCGCGTTATAGACCTGGTCACGCCTATTGGAAAAGGCACACGCGGTTTAATTGTCGCACCTCCCAAGGCAGGAAAAACCACTATTCTTGAAAACCTGGCCGCGGCCATTCATCACGCGCACCCTGATGCGCGCATTATCGTGCTCCTGGTGGATGAGCGCCCTGAAGAGGTAACTCATTTCCGGCGTGCGGTCGCGGCCGAAGTGCTGCACAGCAGCAGTGACCAGAGCGTGCAGGAACATATCGAACTGGTGGAGATGACCATGGCCTGCATCCGCACCGAGCTTGAATGCGGCAACGACGTAGTGGTCCTGGTTGACAGCCTGACCCGGATGGGCAGGGCATTCAACCAGCGCGGCACGCGCACTGGCCGCACCATGTCGGGCGGGCTTGAGACCGGCGCCCTTGAAATACCGCGCCGCTTTTTCGGCCTTGCCCGCGCGGTGGAAGACGGCGGATCAGTAACGATTCTGGCAACCGCGCTTGTTGACACGGGCTCGCGCATGGATGAGATGATCTTTGAGGAATTCAAGGGCACCGGCAACAGTGAAATCATTCTCGAGCGCAACCTGGCCGAGCGCGCCGTATTCCCGGCCATCAATATCCGCGCAAGCGGCACCCGCAAAGAAGAGCGCCTGTTTGATCCCGAAGAATACTCCCTGATGACGGACCTGCGCCGCCGATTTGCCGATATGCGGCCGAAAGAGGCTATGGAAGAACTTCTGGCGCTGATTGAACGTTATCCCACCAACCGGGAGCTGATTGCCGGGTGCGCCGGCCGTCCTTAAAAAAGCCTCGTAACCGTTCCCGCCTCCGTTTATTACGTGAGGAGAACCGCAGCCCGTTCCTTTCGGCGTGCAAGGGCGTCGGTTCTGACCCAGATTATATTTACTTTACAAAATATAATAATTTATTTTATAAGACTTGTGCCGTTAGACGCGCATGACGTACGATACGGTGTAAGGCTTTTTAACGACAGTCTGTAACAGGAGAGTCAATGAGCTACCTGTCAAAAACAGCTCGCACACCCTACACATGCTGTGTGGAATCCGGCTATCAGGTTCTGGCGGCCATGACCTCCTGCCGGGCCTGGTCGCACTTTCTGGAACTTCAGAGAAACCAGTGGCTTACCCGGCAGGAGCTCGAAGTTCTCAGATGGCTTCGTCTGAAGCAGTTATTAGATACCACCTATGAAACGATCCCCTTTTACCGCAATCTGTGGAAAAGCAGCAATGTTGATCCCCGCAAATTCGACGCTCTCCACAATATGCTTGATCTGCCTGTTGTCGACAAGCAGCTATTAAGCCGGGCCCAGCAGGAAGACGGCTTCGGCCTCAGCGCACAGAAAGGCTATGATGTCGCGCATACCTCGGGTACGACGGGCATACGGTTTCAAATCCCGTTTACCTTTGACACGTTTCAAAAAAAATATGCAAACCATCTACGGCAGATGTATGCCTGCGGCTGGCGCCTGGGGGTCGCTTCGGCAACCCTGCACTACTCCGGTCACTCCCAGTTCAGGGGGAAATATACCGGAAGGGCCGATGATCGCGAACCGTTCATGAATATGCGCGAAGCCGCCCTGGCTGTCGCCCACAGGCGCCGTGTGCTTGTACCCTATCACAGCCAGGAGACCGGCGACGATGAACAGATCCGCAGCTGGTACGATACACTGGCAGCGCGCAGGCCCTATATGTTTGAAACGCTTGATTTCAATCTGCCGATACTGAAGGATTTCATTGAGCGCCACAGTCTGCCGCGCCTGCATATCCCGAAAACTTTCGTGCTGGGTACATACAGCCGGTCGCTGCGCAGCGAACTGCAGCGTTTTTTTGCAACCGAAATGTTTAACCGCTATTCACCCCATGAAATCGAGGGGGTCGCGTTCTCATGCAATGTTCACCGCGGCATGCACATGGCCACGGACTGCTACCACACGGAATTCCTGGACCGGCGAAACCAGCCTGTAAGCGCCGGAGAAATCGGAGAAATCGTCGTGACCGATATGGAAAATTATCTGATGCCCCTAATCCGCTACCGTGTAGGCGATGTGGGCCATTATTATGAAGAGCCATGCACCTGCGGCCGCGGCATGCCCCTGATGGGCGATTTAGACGGCCGCACCCGAGACTGCTTTCAAACAGCCGCCGGCTTGCGGGTCGCACCTTCGCAGGTTGCCGCTATCCTGCAGGATGAACCCGGGGTGGTTGTTTTTCAGGCTGTGCAGGGGGATAATCTTAATGTAGCGGTTGATATTGTTTATTGTAGCAATGCAGCGATTGAGGATACCAATACACGCATCAGGCACCGCTTTGAGAAACTGCTTGGCCCGGAAATACCGCTCCGCCTGGATCCTGTGCGAAGTATCCGACTTGAGCAGAACGGAAAATGCTGTTTTGTAAAACGTTGATTTAACCCGGGGATTCACATCATGACGATACCGATGGCGCGGCCTTCTACGGGGTCTGCAGAGATCAAGCAGATTAAAGCGGTTTTTAAAAGCGGATGGCTCGGCGAAGGGCACGTTACAGAATCATTCGAAAAAGCGCTGAGCGAATTCACCGGTGCACGGCATGTTGTTGCCGTCAACACCGGCACATCCGCGCTGCACCTGGCCCTGCACGCCCTGGGTGTAGGGCCGGGAGACGAAGTGATTCTGCCGTCCATGACTTTTGTCAGTGATCCGCAGGCGGTTTTGATGTGCGGGGCACGCCCGGTGTTTTGCGATATAGATGAAAACACGCTGAATGTTGCCCCTGAAAAAATCAGGAAACATCTGACGTCAAAAACCCGCTCTGTCATGCCGACTGATTTTGCCGGGCTTCCCTGCGATGTGCGAGCCATCCGGCGGGCTATCGGCCGCTCCGATATCAAAATTATCCGGGATGCATCTCATTCCTTCGGCTCACGGATTAACGGCAAAATAATCGGCGTATGCACCGGTGAGGATGCCACCTGCTTCAGCTTTGATCCCATCAAAAACCTGACCTGCGGAGAAGGCGGCGCGATTCTCGTCAAAAACGCTTCAATCGCTGAGAGCATGCGCTCGCAAAAAATGCTGGGCATTGTCCGAAGCACATGGCAAAGCTTTTCCAAAAAAAAGGTGGAAGACCGCCGCGTCGTCCAGCACGGATTTCGCTACCACATGAGCAATATTAATGCAGCGATCGGGCTTGCGCAGCTGCAGCAGTTTGCAGCCTTTGCTGAAAAAAGGAAAAAACTGGCGCTGTTGTATGATGATTTGCTGCAGGCACAACCGGATATCAAACTGTTCAAGCGCGACTACGGGGCCATCGTGCCGTTTATGTATATCATCCGTGTTGCGCCGCAGGATCGCGACAACCTGATACATTTTCTTGTCGCCAACGGCGTGCATGCCGGCCTGCGCTATTTCCCCTGCCACCTGCAGCCATTTTTTGAGCACTCCGGCGCGTCGCTGCCGGTAACCGAACGGATGGCGCAGGAAATGTTAAGTATACCGCTGTATCACGGGATGCGCGCTTCACAGGCGCGCATCATTGCAGCATTGATTAAAAAATTTTTCGCATAAGAACCCGGCGGGCGCAATGGCAGAAAAACACCTGATCAGAATAGCCGACTGGGGCGTAACAGAGCAAACCGTTATTTTTGCCGATGACTTTGTTCTGGATCGGCTGCCCGCAGACGGTGATGTACTGGATATAGGCTGCGGCCGGGGAGTGTTTGATGCAAAAGCCGCTCAGCGGGTCCGCTCGGTAACCGGTATCGACATAACACCATCTGAAATTGAAGCTGCTCTGACGTTATGCAGCGATGCTAATATACGTTTTTTCGTGCATGACGCCGAAAAACTATCTGAATTCGAAGGTTCCTATGATGCTGTTTACTCGCGCTTTTGTTTTCATCACCTGAATATGGACAAAGCCGCTGAAGGCATCCATGCACGCCTGAAGCCCGGCGGCCGGCTGATCGCAGTCGACTGCCTTGAAGATTACTGGAAGCTTTCCGGCAGTTTCTTTATCCTGCTTGACGCGACCAGGCGTATTGGCGTTGTGCGCATGATCACCCTGATTCCCCGGCTGCTGTTTTTTTTCACACCGAAACGTTTTCAGCACGTAAAAAGCGATATTGCCCGGATTAAGAGCGAAAAAAGATACCACTTTGAGGACTTTAAGAATTTTTATACGCGGCTGTTTCCCGGCGCACAAATCGGCATGATCGGTTGCGCAGCCTATATTGACTGGCGCAAGCCCTGAACAGGTTCCCTACCCAAATTGTGGGACCCGCCATGGCACCTTAGGTCTACCGATTGCGCGCGGGAACCCGCAGGGAGAAAAACATGCTGCTCGGTAAACGCATCGGTGCAATTATTATAGCCTACAATGCTGAGCGTACTCTTGAGGATACCGTCAAACTGGTGCCCAGGGACATTGTTGATTACGTAATTATCTGCGATGACGGCAGCACGGACCGCACCCGCGAAATAGGTCTCTTCCTGGGCATAGACACGTTCTCGCATGAAAAAAACAAGGGTGCCGGCGCCAACACAGCCCGCGGATTTGATATAATGCTCCAAAAAGGCGACATCGACATCGCCGTGCTTCTGCATGGCGATAACCAGTACGATCCGTCCAGGCTGCCGCAGGTTATCGCCCCAATTGCCGAAGGACGCTGCGACATGGTGTTGGGCAGCAGAGTCAACTGGCATCAGGGACGCATGCCGCGCTACAAGCAGCTGGGAAATACTCTTTTAACGGGAATACAGAATATTCTTTTTGGGCAAAAACTTTCCGACTATGCCACCGGATATAAAGCCTTTACCCGTGAAGTTTTGCAGACCATTAACTACCGTGAGAACAAGAATAATTTCGAGTTCGACCCGCAGTTTAACGTGCAGGTGCTCATGCACGGCTTCCGGGTGATGAATGTCGAGGTGCCGACGAAATATTTTGCCGAAGCAAGCTCGGTAACGTTTTCAAAATCGGTTCTCTACGGGTATCAAACCCTGAAGGCAGCGTGCGCTTACGGACTCTATAAAAATGGCATCCGAACGAACTACGCAAAAAAACTTTTCCAAAAAGCCTATAATTCCTGAACAGGCGCGCTGCTCTCAAACCTGTATCACGCCTGACTGTTTACGGGGTTGCACCTGATGTTTGCCAGATACGCGCCGGTTGCCACGGCGGTTGTAACGTATCTCGTATTTGGGTCCCTGCTGTGCATACAGACACCGCTGTGGATTCCACCCGACGAAGAGCTGCATGTTGCCTATTGCCAGTACATAGCACGCAACAACGCAATCCCCCGGCCTGCCATCAGCACCACAAAAGAACCGGTCATCATGGCCTTTCATCCTCCGCTCTACTATAGTGTGGGATCTCTTTTCTTTAACCATGCATCCGGGTGCGTTAAAAACATCGTTCGCATTCATGACGGACCCGGCTATGCCTTAGTCAGCGGCGGAACAGAAGACAGGTATTTTTTATCCGCTGTTTACCGGCTCCGTTTTTTCACCCTGCTGTCGGGCGTAATAATTATTGTCTCAGCATATGCCGCCCTGCGTATGCTGTTCCCACAAACAGTGCTTCCCGCTGCCGTGGGTGCTTTTTTCATAGCAGCCAATCCCCAGTTGCTGCATGTTGCTACAGGTATATCAAATGAAATTCCTGCAGCGGCCCTGACGTCACTTTGTCTGCTCATGCTGCTGCTTTATTGCCGTCGCGCTTCAGGTCCCGGAGGTGCAGTGCTGATTGGCTGCATACTGGGATTGAGCCTGCTCACAAAAACATCAACTGTTTTTCTTGTGCCTTTGGGCATGCTTGTTATTGTGTTTGCTCACAAACGAACCTTCCTGCGCATTATACGCGACCTGACCTTGGTCTTTGGTGCTGCTGCGGGGATATCCGGATGGTGGTATGCTCTAAATTGGAAAACATTAAGCGCACTTCAGACATCACAACCCTGGTTTAACCGCACAACTCCGATTTCGCTCGAGTATCTCTCGGAAATCGCCTCTACAACTTTTATTTCTTTTTTCGGCTATTTCGGCGCTCACCAGATTGCACTTCCCTTGCCATATCTCCTGCTGTATGCACTCATCATTGTTTTCGGGATGTGCGGCTTAATAAACGCAGTCATTCGAAAGGAATACTCCCGGCATTCCCTTGTTCCCGCACTTGTACTCATCACGGCATTCATGGGCGCAACTGCCGTTTTTGCACTGCTCAACTATACCTACTACGCGCCACAGGGGAAATATCTCTACACAGTAATTATAGCGGTTGCTGCTCTGGTCGCTGGCGGATGCTTGAGCTTATTCGGTAACAGGCAAAAAAAAACTGCTGCCGTGGCGTTGATTTCCTTGATGGTCACGTTGTGTGTGCTGGCACTCTTTTCGGTGTTTTTACCTGCGGTTCAAGAACCGCGCCTGCGCCGTATTGCTTCACAGTCCGATTTCAACTGCATAAGCAAGCACATTACCGAGGAACAACCGTTTACGTATGTATTTAAGGTTGCTGAGAACAACCTCTGCGGAATACGTATTCTTTTTTCAAAAACCTGTGCAACTCAAACCGGCGCCTTGATATTCCGGCTTGTGCAGCATGACCCGGCAGAGAAAGAAGTCTGCAGAATATCCCTGCCGTTAAGCGATATCAGGGATAGCCATTGGCATTATTTCGGCTTCCCTCCGATTCAGGATTCAGCTGGACAAAAGTTTTCAATTCATTGTGAGGCGCAGGGGCTTGAGCATGAAGCGCGTCTGGCCCTCTGGAGCGATCTGCAGCCCGCTCCGGATTTCAACTCCAATGCAGCGGATGGAAATCCCATCGAGGGTGTGCCCTGTTTTGAGGCATATGCCTTTACCGGCACGGTTCCGAAAACTGCATGGGAAGGGCGTGGAACGAGCGCCATCCGTCAGCAGCTCTATGTCAGCGTTCGTGAAATGCAACTGTTTAACCAGTTTGCACCGGGATCCGCAAATAAAGACATAATCAGCCGCAAGTGGCACCGACTCGAAAAAGCGGGCAACAACCGGCAGAAGGGCTGTTTTGAAACCTCCGTTGGCCCACACAGATGACAGGGCGCAGCACGACGGCTGCGAACACACACCTGCGAATCAAGAACGCACAGCTAAAAGGCACTACAGCTGAATCTCCCCTTTGCCCTGGCGGGTGATTGCGTACTCATCGCCGGAAAGATCTACAATCGTAGACGGCTCTGAAATCAGCACGCCGATGTCAAGCACCAGATCGATCTGCCGGCCGAAATACTCGTCAATGACTTCGCCGGAATTCAAAAAATGCTCGCGCCACAGGGGAACACTGGTGGAAATCAGGGGGTTGCCGAGCTGTTCGCTCAGCATGCGGCACACGTTGCTGGCAGGCACCCGAAATCCTATATTTTTTCTTTTGTAGAGCATATAGCGATTGACTTCGCGCGTCGCAGGCAGAATAAACGTATAAGGCCCCGGCAGGTAACGGTTAATCAATCGGTAGGCACGGTTTGAAACCTGGGCATATTCTGAAACGTGACTCAGGTCATGCGAAATAAAGCTCAGCGGGCTCTTCTCATCAAGGCCCTTCATGCGATAGAGCCTTTCAAGGGCTTTTTTATTATGCAGATCGCAGCCAAGACCGTAAATGGTGTCGGTGGGATAGACCACAAGTCCCCCTGTGCGCAGAACTTCTGCGGCCCTCTGTATGATACGGGGATGCGGGTGAGTCTCATAAATACGCATTAGCATGGTGCATCTCCGATGTGTCGGACTGCCCGGGCAGCTATAGCCGTGTTGAACTGTATTCTCGTCACTTATTACGCTGCGTGCGATGCAGGGCGGTCTGATCGGAATGTGGCTGGCAAATGGTGTAAAGAGTCCTGCGGGCTGTCGGGGCTTTCCCCGCAGGACGGCTATGCCACGATACTTGTCCAGCCGAAGGGATCGTCGATTCTGCCATACTGAATGCCGGTCAGTTCGTCATACATCTTCAGGCTGAAGGCCCCGGGTTCGCTGCCACCCACGATATAATCGCGATTTTTATAGCGCAGTGTGCCGACCGATGCGATAACCGCCGCAGTACCTGAACCAAAAATTTCTTCAACTTTACCGGCCTCAATATCGGCGCATAGCTGATGGATGCTGATTTTTTCCTCATCCACCTGCAGGCCCCAGGAACGCGCGATTGTGATAACGGAATCGCGGGTAATGCCCGGCAGTATGGAGCCGTTAAGCTGCGAAGTAACCAGTCGATCTTTGTATTTGAAGAATATGTTCATGGAGCCGACCTCTTCGACATACTCAAGGTTGACACCGTCGAGCCACAACACCTGATCATAGCCGGCCGCCTCAGCCAGTTTGCCGGGCAGCAGAGAAGCTGCGTAATTGGCGGCGGTTTTAGCAAACCCGACCCCCCCGCGCACCGCCCGAACATAGCGTTCTTCAACAATAATGCTGGTCGGCTTCATGCCGTTTGCGTAATAATGCCCGACGGGCGAACAGATTATGTAGAACAGATACGTTGCCGAAGCCTTCAGCCGTATCAACGGATCCATGGCAATCATTGTCGGCCGCAGATAGAGCGAGGCCCCTTCATCATGAGGAACCCAGTTTTTTTCAAGCGCAATGAGCTGCACCATGGCATCGCAGGTTTCCTCAATATCAATTGTCGGCATACATATACGCTCGGCCGAAGCATTCATGCGCTGAAGATTATCGCGAGCCCGAAACAGCCCGATACGGCCGTCCTGCCTGCGGTAGGCCTTGAGCCCTTCAAAAATCAATTGGCCGTAATGCAGGCACATGGTTGCGGGTGACAGCGAAAAATTGCCGAATTTTTTGATACAGGCATCATGCCACCCTTTTTCAGGGGAATAGTTCATCGTCAGCATGCGGTCGGTAAATGCTTTGCCGAAATCAAACGTCTGACCGGGCACTACCCCGCCCTTAAGCCCGGTGGCAGGAATCGCTTCGATGCTTATTTTCATTCATCACCTCATATACTTGTGTTATCTCCGGGATGCAATGACGTTTGTTCTTGAGAACTCTTCCCGGCCGGGCTTCTGTCGGCACTGCGCATCTATCGCAGTGCATCGTGCTGCGTACCGCAGTCGCGTTCACAAGGCGGCCTGTTAAGCTCGGTCCATGAACAAGCGAGCTGATTTACTTAACGTACAGTATTGCCTTGCCTGCATGCGGCGGGCGGAAGCATAGCAAAAAAAACTCAAAAAATCAAATATGGAGTACGAAGGACACAACTCAAAACGGCCCCTGAGTTTTAAGATGGCGCATAGACAATTTATAGATTGACACATTGGGTTTTTCTGGTATTATTTCAAACTCTCAGTGGCTATCCACATGTGGGGTTGTAGCTCAGCTGGGAGAGCGCATGACTGGCAGTCATGAGGCCAGGGGTTCGATCCCCCTCAGCTCCACCATAACATATAAGGCACGTATGCATCATGAGCATACGTGCCTTTTTCTTACATTGCGCGATTAACCCTGGTTTGTTTTTGCAGGAAATCAACTTTTCACGCCCCAAAACCAACAACAAAGGCAGAGCCGGTTTACGGCCCTGCCTTTGTTGTTTCTGCCGGACTGAAAAAAAGAGCCTACTGCAGCTCAAACTCGCCGAGGCATTTGCCGATACGCAGCGGAACCGGCCCAGGCTCAAGTTCAGTCCCCGCACGCATCCTAATTTTCAGAAGCCTTCTCCTGACCTCGGTACCCCCTGGGTTTATCACATTAATCATTTTTTTGGCATCATCAGGACCAGGAGGAAATGATGGTGTAAAATTGGGATCTCCTACAAAACTCATATCAAAATTGATGACAATTTCGCATTTTCCCCCGGCGCAACGTTCTCCTGCTGCGCAGTCACTGTCGATAGTACAGGCATTCCGTGTGCCCCTTGGAGCAAAATTTTCATTGCCGTTGATACGCAGCATGCTTACGACAAACGCATTTTTCCTGCCGCTTATTCTGACCCTTGTAGGCCTGATGCGCAAATCGCAGTCCTCAAAAAGCACGCACATGCCGCGCTCACAGAAAGACCCTTCGGTGCAGTTATCGTCTGTAAGGCACTCAACACACTGCCCGGTACTTAGGTTGCATATTTCGCCATCGGGATTTCCTGCGCAGTCTGCATCGCTGAAGCATCCTCCATCATCCACGCAAATGCTTGTCTCCTGACACGACGAGCCCACGTCGCAGTCATCATCAGTCGTACACGACGCACTGGTCGGCATAGACGTTATATCATCAACGCAAACCTTCGCACTCACGCATTCAGCGCCGGTTGCACAATCGCTGTTGGACGAACAAATCACTATCGTCATTGCCATCGGCTCGGAACTTACGCCGGAAACATCCACCGGCTCCGCTGCCTGTGCAGTAAAAGCACACAGAACCACTACCCAAAAAAATAATCCGCCTGTTAGTTTTCTCATTGTACTTCCTCCCTGGTTTTTAATTTTTTGCTGCACCCCGATAGTACGAAATACGCCTTTGCGGGCTTCAGGAGATATCAACTCGCCTGCCTCAATTTCTTGTAATGTATTAATATATACCCCTAAAGCTTTGCTAATGCAAGAACTCGTGTCATGTATACAAAGTTTTTTCGGGGAACATTCAGTATGGCTTTGTTCTGCTTATTTGAGTATATATGCATATATTGCACAATTCATCAACAAAAATTATTGACTTGTCTGGCGGTCCACGAAGCCCCAACCATATCAAATACAGGCATATCGGCGCAATATGGAGTGCACGGCGCATCAAACGATCTGCAGCGCCTTCCTTATAGCCGCTAACATCAGGTCGGCACGCCGGGGCCTCCCCGTGAAATACCACAAAGAATGCCGGCATGGGCCTACTCCAGCAGGCGCTCTTTTCCTTTAGGGTCCATAAACAGCAGTGAACTGCCGGCACGCTGTATAAAAAACCCGTCTTCCTGACTGTGCACCCAGGCAAGCTTGGCAATGGCGCTTACCGGCGCCCGGCGGTGGCCGATATCAATGCTCAGGAGAACAAGCTGGCCATTGAACAGTCTGACCGGGATGTCAAGCTCGAGGCCAAGGCCCTGGCCGCTGATATCAACGACCCTGCAGCTTTGCCCCGCTTCCCGGACATTATAGTGGCATTCGGCCTTCAACGACAGGGGAAAACGCAAAAACTTGCGGTTCTCTTCCCGGGGATTTCTTTCAAAGGCCTGAAGCTTGCAGGAATCCATGGCCGGTACCAGCGCGTACACTCTTTCGACGCATGCCCGTGGGCATGCTGTATTTCAACCGTTTTGTTTTTGAGTCTGAGTGTGAGGAAGAATCCCGATCAAGTGTTATCTGTTTTTTATAAAGTCGGACGGCAGCAGAGTCAACACTAACTTTGAGCTCCGTCCGTGTTCAAACTAAAGAAACAAAATCCGGCGTTCCACTGCAGAAGCCAGGGCGACTTATGCAATGAATTCCCTGCGGTATATGCGCAGCATGGCAAGCATCATGGCAACGATGACCGGTCCTATGATGAAACCTATGGCCCCGAGCCACAGGCTGCCGCCGATGATGGCTATGGCCAGCAGGACCGGGTGCACGTTGACCTTGCCGCGCATAACCACAGGCTTTATGACATTGTCGGCCATGGAAACCAGCGCCAGGCCCCAGACAAGCAGAAATACGCCCATGCCCATACTGCCGCCGAGAAAAAGAGCTGCAGCCGGCGGCAGATACATGGCCAAGGCCCCTATTACCGGAATGAGGGTTACCCCGACAGCAACAACGCCCCAGACAAAGGCATTGTCAATGCCCGCAATCCAGTAGCCGATGCCGATCAGCAGTCCCTGGGTAAGAGCGGTTACGATCATGCCCGCAAAGGTCCCCGTTATGACGCCGGAGATTTCTTTTGTCAATATTTGTTTGTGCGCGGGGTCAAGTGGAACCAGGCTCAGCAGCACCTGCTGCAGCCGGTCGCCCTCGGCGAAAAACATCAGCAGAAACAGCAAAACCAGCAGAATCCCCGTGAAAAAGCCGGCCGTTGCCGTAAATACCTTCGGGGAATACTCGTAGGCGACTTTGCCGGCCGCTGCCACAAATTCAAGCAGTTTCGCCCGTATATTGAGTTCAGCGGGAACAAACTGCGGAAATGCGACCATCTTGCCCTGAATCCAGATGTTTGCCTGGTCGATCACCTGGGCAATCGCGCCGGCTTCAAGATGCGAAACAACGGCCTTGACCGCACCGACAGCATTCATGGCTGCAACCGTGATAACCGCGCTCAAGGGCCCGAGTATGCACAGCGACACCAGCAGGGTCGCAAGGGCCGCTGCAGCATAGCGCCTGCCCCGGAACACCCGCATGCACAGCCGGTTAACGGGCCAGCAGATAACCGTTATGATCAGCGCCACAATGGCCGGCACGAGAAACGGCCGGATTATGACGGCAAAGGCCGCCATCAGCAGCAACAGCAGCATCAAAAAGCTGATTTTTGAAATCCGTTTTGAATCCATTAAGCTTCATATACCAGATACGGTTTCTGCTGTCCATGAAGAAAACGCGGATTGCGGTAACAGCAGCTTGCGTCAAAGCTGTATACGACTAATCCTGGCCTAATCTCATTGACAGACAGCTGTTTTTTATTTACCATATCTACGGGCGCTGCGTTACACCTCAGGGAGTTATGTGCATGAAATTGTCCTCAATTGCAGCCTATCTTGACGAGCTGCTTGACTGCAAAGCATTTCATGACTCCTCAGCCAATGGCATACAGGTTGAGAACCGCGGCGCTGTGCAAAAGATCGCGCTGGGGGTTGACGCCTGCCTCGAAACAATTCAAAAGGCAGCAGCGCAGAACTGCAATCTGCTCATTGTTCACCACGGGCTTTTCTGGGGAAGCCAGCAGCTGGCACTCGACCCCCACTACAGCCGGATCCGGGCACTCATTGAGGCCGACATGGCCCTGTATGCCGCCCACCTGCCCCTTGACGCGCATCTTCAACTGGGCCACAATGCCCAAATCGCTCAAGCGCTCGGGCTGCTCGGCACAGAGCCGTTTGCGCTCTGGCACGGAAAGGCAATCGGCATACAAGGGGCCCTTGCTCAACCTGCCCCGCGCAGCGATTTGGTGCCGTTTCTGACCGAAAAGATAGGCGGCTGTCAGGCGTACTTCACATTCGGGCCCGAAACCGTTCAAGCAATCGGCATTGTTGCCGGCTCAGCCACAGAACAGGACCTGTTGCGCGAGGTTAAAAACCAGGGTATCGACCTTTTTATTACTGGTGAGCCCAAACACGGGGCCCGATACATGGCCCGTGAGCTGGGCCTGAATATTTTTTACGGCGGCCACTATCAGACCGAAACCTTCGGGATGAAGGCTCTGGCCGCGCACCTGTGGGAAGCCCTCAATATGGAGTCAGTGTTTATCGATACTCCCTGCACGCCATGATGCATGTGGCTTCGGCTCTACGGTGTTTATGCAGCAGCGGTACCCGTTGCTGGTGTGTGTAGCAGGCAATATTTATGGCCTGACACTGAACGCAGGGACATCTGAGTCTTGATAGAGGAACATATATTCAAAAGGAGGCTGTAATGAAGTTTGAACAGACACTGCTTAATTTCCTGATGCGCCACCAGGAAAAGCACAACCGCACATTTCACTTTCTGGTTTTGATGGACGCCATTGTTGCGGCTGCCAAGCGCATTGAGTTGTACTACCGCACCGGGGCCCTGCAGGGCAATCTCGGCCTCGCGGGCAGCACCAATGTTCAGGGTGAAGAAGTCATGCAAATGGATGACATCGCCCATGAAATCGTGCTGCACTATTTAAAATCAACCGAGCGTGTTATTCAGGTTGTCAGCGAAGAGGTTGAAGAGATTATCGACGTTAACAAGGACGGCGGCCGCTATTTTATATACTTTGATCCGCTGGACGGCTCCTCAAATGTTGCCCACGGACTGCCGGTCGGCTTCATGTTCGGTATTGCAAAAAAAAATCTGGATGCCAGTATACAGGGCCCGGAGAATTATCACTTGCGCGCAGGCAATGAATATATTGCGGCCGGCATGTTCGTTATTCCAACCGGCATGTTTACCCTGGCCCTGCGCGATGCGGGCTGCTGGCGGTTTCACATGGATGAGACCAGCACGTTTGTGAAGCCCGTCAGAATGGAGCTGCCGGCCAATGAGAAAAAATGGGAACTTTCCTTCAACGCCGGCAATACCGACACGTTCAGCGGAAATATTAAAAAATGGATCGGTGAGAATCAGTCAAAATATGCCTTCAGGTATCTGGGCGCGCTGGCCGGGGATTTCCACCGCCTGCTGGCAAATGGCGGCATGTTTATGTATCCGGCCATTGTCAACCATCCGGATCCGAAAAAAAACCGGCCGCAGGGCAAGCTGCGGCTCATGTATGAAGCCAACGTGGTTGCATTCATGTGCCGCGAGGCGGGCGGAGACGCCCTTGATGAGAGCGGAACGCCGATTCTGGACATAAAGCCCAAAACCCATCATCAGCGAACCGCCCTGTACGTCGGCTCGAAGAAGCTGATTGACAGTGTGCAGAAAGCCCTGAAGGCCTGAAGCGGGCTTAGTGTATTATCATAAGCAAAAGACGGTTCCGGTTTCCCGGGGCCGTCTTTTGCTTTAATGCGATTTTTTTTAGTGCATTTTACATAAAGGCATAGCCAGATCAACACAGCAGGTGTGCGGAAAGTGCCGCCTGCGCGGTTCGAGCCTCTGCGCCCGTATCCGGCACAACGCTCATCTGCGAGAACATAGCGCAGGCAAACGAAGCGCACGCCTGCTGCGTCTGAATTTCACAGAAAAACGGGAAATGCTCTAGCTGGTCAGACCTGATGCTTGTGCACGACTGAGCCGCCGACGATGGTGTACAGGGCACGGCCGGTGAAGGTATGGCCGAGAAACGGGGTGTTGCTGCTCAGGGAGTGCAGACGGGCGCGGTCCAGGGTCCACAGCATACCCGGGTCGATGAGGGTGATATCCGCTGCAGAGCCGGCCTTCAGCCGGGCGCGCTCATAGCCCAGCACCGCAGCCGGATTGCAGGTGAATTTTTCAATTGCCTGCGGCAGCGTCAGCACGCCTTCGCGCACCAGCGCCAGCGTAAGCGGCAGCATGGTCTCAAGCCCTATAATCCCGAAGGCCGCATAATCGAACTCAACATCCTTTTCAAGCGAAGAGTGGGGCGCATGGTCGCTTGCGATCACGTCAATGGTTCCGTCGGAGAGGCCCTGTTTAATCGCGGCCACGTCTGGAGCACCCCTCAGCGGGGGATTCATCTTGGTATTGGTGTCGAACCCGCGCACGGCCTCATCGGTCAGCGTGAAATAATGCGGCGCTGTTTCAGCCGTTACCCGGACCCCGCGGGCCTTGGCGTCCCGGATAATGCGCACGGATCCGGCTGTGCTGACATGCTGTATGTGAACGCAGTGGCCGGTCCACTCTGCCAGCGCGATATCGCGCTGAACGATCAGCTCTTCGGCGGTGGGCGCAATGGCACGCAGGCCCAGAACGGCCGAAACCGTACCCTCATGCATGACGCCGCCGACGGACAGGCTCGCGTCTTCACAGTGACACAGGACCGGAATCTCGAAACTGCGCGCATATTCAAGCGCAAGCCGCATAACCTGCGCGTCGGCAATGCTGCGCCCGTCATCTGAGAGCGCCACAGCGCCGGCCGCCTTCAGGTCTCCCATTTCCGTCAGCGCGGTTCCCTGCAGCCCCACGGTCAATGCGGCGACCGGCAGCACCCGCACGCAGGCCTCTCGGGCCCTTTCAATAATATAGCGGGTTGTGGAGGCATTGTCATTGACCGGCTTTGTATTTGCCATGCAGGCCACCGCCGTAAAGCCGCCGGCAGCGGCTGCGCGCGCGCCGCTTGCAATGGTTTCCTTGTACTCCTGGCCGGGCTCGCGCAGGTGGGTGTGCATGTCGATAAGGCCCGGTGCTGCAATCAGCCCCGTGGCATCGATTACCTCACAGGCATCGCCTGATCCCGTTTCGATATCGCGGCCGAGCGCCCTGATACGGCCATCCTGAATAAAAATATCCAGCGTTTCATCAAGACCTTCGGACGGATCAAGCGCGCGTGCGTTGCGAATCAAAAGCCCCATAGCGGTTACTTTCCGGTTAAAAGATACATCAGGGCCATGCGTATGGCCACCCCGTTGGTCACCTGGTCGAGAATAATGCTGTAGGGCAGGCTCATCACGTCCGGAGAGATTTCTACGCCGCGATTGACCGGCCCGGGGTGCATGATCAAGACATCCTTCCGGGCATGCCGCAGCACCGCGCGGTTCAGTCCGAAAAACCGGGCGTATTCGCGCTCATTCGGGAAGCGGGTTCCCTGCTGGCGCTCCTTTTGAATGCGCAGCATCATGATCACGTCCACATCCCGCACCGCGTCGGCAAGCCGGGGCGCATATTCAACGCCAAGATGCTCAACACAGCGCGGCATCATGGTGCCGGGCCCGCACACGCGCACCGTCGCGCCCATTTTGTTCAGCAGAAGGATATTTGATCGAGCCACCCGGCTGTGCAGGATATCGCCCACGATCAGAACGCTGCGGCCCGCAAGCGTTTCCAGACGCTCCCGGATGGTGAAGGCGTCCAGCAGCGCCTGGGTCGGATGCTCATGCGCACCGTCGCCCGCATTGATAACCGCTGTGGGCAGAGCGTCGGCCAGCAGCTTGGGCGCGCCGGCGCAGCCGTGGCGCACGATCAGCAGATCCGGATTCATGGCCTGCAGGTTGCGGCCGGTATCCTCAAGAGTTTCGCCCTTGACCACGCTGCTGCTCGAGGCTGAAATGTTGACGACGTCCGCGCTCAATCGCTTGCCGGCAATCTCAAATGACGTGCGCGTGCGTGTGCTGGGTTCGTAGAACAGGCTGATGATTGTTTTGCCGCGCAGGGTGGGGACTTTTTTTATCTCGCGCGCCGACACCTCCTTCATTGAAACCGCGGTGTCAAGAATCAGGCTGATTTCCTGCGCGGTTAACTGCTCAATGCCCAGAAGGTCCTTATGACTCAGCTCCATTAATTTCGCCTCGGGTGATAATTACCTGATCGATTCCATCATCTTCCGCAAGCATGACCTCAACGCTCTCATCCCGTGATGTGGAAACAACATTGCCGACATAATTGGGCTGAATGGGCAGTTCGCGGTGCCCGCGGTCAAGCAGCGCGAGCAGCCGAATCACCTGCGGCCGGCCCATGTCGATGATAGCGGCAAGGGCGGCGCGGATCGTGCGGCCGGTAAAGAGCACATCGTCACAGAGCAGGATTTTCGCTCCCGTAACCGCAAAGGGTATTTCGGTTTTTTTGATCACCGGCTGGGAGGCGACTTCCGAGAGATCATCGCGGTACAGGTTGATGTCAAGCGCTCCGACCGGAATGGTGACCCCCTCGAACTCCTGCAGCTTGCGGGCGATGCGGTTGGCAATCGTGACCCCGCGGCGGCGTATGCCGATCAAATAAAAATTATCGCCGCCCCGGTTGCGCTCCCATATCTCATGCGCCATGCGCTTCAGGGTGCGGTCAATGTCATGCGCGTCCATGATGATGATCTGTTCCATGATTTTTCCCTAAAAAAAAGCCTCCATCCTAACGGGATGAAGGCTTTGTATGCAGCTGGTGAGTGTCTCGCACGGTAGTCATTTCAAAAGAACGCGGGAGCGGTTTACGTCTCTCATGTACCAGAATTCAGCTGTTAATACCACAGGCATGCGATCCGGGTCAAGCAAAAAACCAGTCGGGCGCAAGCAGGATGGCTCCGGCGCGTTTGCGCTTGACAGGCAGCGGGCGCATCTCCTATACTGCACACTATTCGATCCTTTTTGGGATATACACGTTCATCCGCAGGGACATGCCTGCACGGCGGCCGGCAGACGCACCTGCAACACCGGCTTTCCCCTGAATCGACACCTATGAACATCGTCTTTATCGGCTTCGCTTCCTGCGGTAAAAGCGCGACCGCGCTTGAGATTTCACGCCGTCTTAATCTGTGCTTTATCGACATCGACCGCGAAATCGAGAAGCGCTACGGTCGCACGCACGGCTGCCCGGTTCACTACCGGGAAATTATTCAGCAGGAAGGCATGGAATTTTTCTTTGAGATGGAACACGCGGTCCTGGCCGAACTTGCGCAGGCGGACGGCTGTGTAATTGCCCCCGGGGGCGGGGCCTCGATGCGCGAGAATAACCGCATGCTGCTCAAAACTCTGGGCGCAATCGTCTACCTGCGCACCGATCCCGCAATGCTGTTTGAACGCATGCAGACCAAGGGACTGCCCCTGTTTCTGCGTGATAACCCAAGCCCTGAATACCTGAAGAGCCTGTGGAATGAGCGCCATGCGGTCTATATGGAGCTGGCCGATTATAGTATTGATAATACTCATTTGAGCATTTTTGAAACAGCTGACTGCGTGATAGCTGCGCTGCGCGCAAGCGGTTTTTTTGCAGCAGCTGCAACATAGCAGTATCTAACAAGTTATTGAAAAAATCATTTATACAGGCTGTTCAAAAACGTTCAGATGCAAGGCGCGCGAGATTATGAGGAATGAGGCGTACTTTTCGTACGCCGCAGTGACGAATGATGAGCGCAACGCAGCAGATGGATGTTTTTCAACAGCCTGCTAAGGAGGCGTGTTTATGTCAAGCACCTTCGGCACTCTTTTTAAGGTGACAACCTTCGGCGAATCCCATTGTACCGCACTGGGCGGCGTTGTTGACGGATGCCCGCCCGGCCTGCTGTTGAGCGAAGCCGATATCCAGACCCAGCTTGATCGCCGCCGGCCCGGCCAGAGCGCTCTGGCAACGCAACGCGCGGAAGAGGACCGGGTTGAACTGCTTTCCGGACTTGAGCAGGGCATAACTCTGGGCACACCCATCGGATTTATCATTCGCAACCGCGACCAGCGGCCCGGCGATTACGCTGCCATGCGCACTGTTCCCCGCCCGTCGCATGCCGATTACACGTATGCGCAAAAATACGGGCTCGCAGCTGCCAGCGGGGGCGGACGGGCCTCGGCGCGGGAAACCGCCGCCCGGGTATGCGCCGGAGCGATAGCTGAAAAGATGCTGCGCGAACGTGCCGGCATTGATATTGTCGCCTGGGTCAGCTCGGCCGGCGACAGTGAATGCGCCGAGATCAATCCGGAAACAATTTCACGCCCTCAGGTCGATATGCACCCCTGCCGCTGCCCGCACGCTGAGAGCGCCCGCGCAATCGAAGCCCTGATCGCGCAGGCGCAATCCGAGCAGGATTCACTTGGCGGCACGGTGACCTGCGTATGCCGCAACGTGCCGATCGGCCTGGGAGAGCCGGTATTTGATAAGCTGGAGGCCCTCCTTGCGCAGGCCATGCTGTCAATTCCGGCTGCCAAAGGCTTTGAGATCGGCTCCGGCTTTGCCGGGGCGCGCATGCGCGGCTCTGAGCACAATGATCTTTTTGTTAAAAAGGGCGATCGGCTGGGTACCAGCACCAATTACAGCGGCGGCGTGCAGGGCGGCATTTCCAACGGCGAGCCGGTTATCTTCCGCGTGGCGTTCAAACCGGTTGCAACCATCGGGCGCGGGCAGGCAACGGCTGATTTTGACGGGAACCCCGTGACCCTTGCAGCCAAAGGCCGCCATGATCCCTGCGTGCTGCCGCGCGCTGTTCCCATAGTGGAAAGCATGGCAGCCCTTGTGCTGGCCGACTGCTTTCTGCGGCAGCTCCCACGCCGCTGATATGCCCGGGACTCTCGACGGGCGTTCAGTATGCGGATATAAAAAAAACCTTCAACGGTAGCCTTCATTAATTTCAGACTGCATCGTGACAGAGGGTGTGTTGTTCAAAAGAAATAGTTTGCCTGTCACCGGCTGCAGTCACTTCGCGTGGTCTGACCCGGATTTAAGAACTCAGCATTCCATACCGGTTGACAGGCCCGTTTCCAGCTGTTATTGTCGGACGTAATGTCCACTGAAAACAACATTCTCTAACATTACAATAAAACGAGGGGGGCGTGCCATGGCAGAAGAATTGGCAACATACGAAGCCGGGGATATCGGAGCTAAAATTCATACAGTCCGAGGGCACAAGGTGATACTTGATTCTGATCTGGCCGAAATGTATGGCGTGACCACAAAACGCCTGAATGAGCAGGTCAGACGAAACGAAAAACGCTTTCCCGCTGAGTTTATGTTTCGGTTGACTCTTCAGGAATGGGAAGATTTGAGGTCGCAAAATGCGACCTCAAGTTTACACGGTGGCCGACGCTATCTGCCGCATGTCTTCACGGAGCACGGCGCGGTGATGGCGGCAAATATCTTAACAAGCGAGCGTGCAATACAGATGAGTATATGTGTGGTGCGGGCGTTTTTGCGGCTACGTGACATACTGAGTGCCAGCCTGGAGTTGGCAGGAAAACTGCAGGAACTTGAAACCCGCATCGTCGGTCACGATGAAAGTATAGAACTTCTTTTTAAGGCCATCCGGGCGCTTATGCAGGAACCCGAAAAACCCCGGCGACAAATCGGCTTTACTGCCAGGGAAAAACGTGCAGCCTATAGGATGAAACAGTAGAGCTGACCCTCCAAGCGCGCCCACCGATAGCCCGGACTCCGATACGGCAAGGTTGGGTTAGCCGCAGGCGTAACCCGACACAAAAACAGATTTTTGCGTACCCTTGTTTGGCGGCAAAGGGTACGCAAACAGATTTTTGCGTACCCTTGTTTGGCGGCAAAGGGTACGCAAAACTTTGGACCTTAAACTGATGGGCAGCCACAGGGGGCGGCCCCTGCACCCCACAATCCAGATACAGAACTGACAGGCGGGGGCTCAGCTCAGCCTTTTTCCGTTAAACGGCCGGCCACGAGTTTGTGCAGCGAGCTCGAAATATAGGTCTGGTAGGGAATGCCTTCCCGCGCGGCCCGCAGCTGGATACGCTCAAGATCACGCGATGAAATCCGGATGTTGATCCGCCGGTCTTTTTGCAGGGTGCTGCGCGCCGCCTGTTCAAGTTCTTTCTTTTCAGTTTCAAGGTTGCGGATGCTGCGAAGATTTCCGTCCTCGAAATCTTTCAGCAGCTGCAGCTCTTCCGGGTCGAAATGCGCATTTTTGGCCTTCATTGCAAATACTCCTTTGTCGCCTTGCGGCTTGGAATTATCGTTTTCAAGAACCGCACACCTTTTTGCTTTACGTACGGAACCAGCCAGATATATCCGTCGGCATTGAGCACCATAATATTCTGGTCAGGGTAGCGCTCGCGATTGGGGTGGCGCACCACATCCAGCACGCCGTTGTTTTGAATGTAGATAAGTGCATCTTCAAAACATACGCCCCGGGTACGTTCCAGCGTTTCGTTCTTCTCATCACTCCAGTCGAAATCACTCATATACATACTATGGTATGATGTGTGCCGATTGTCAACACGTTTTCCCTGACTCGTGTTGAAAAATAAAGCTGTCATTTTCTCCGCAACGCACCCTGCATGACAGCGGCTGACAGGATCTTATGTTATCTGTTTATGTAAAAAATGGTGAACAGAGGCTTGCATGTAATCGTACAGAAGGAATGCCATGGCAACTGTTGCGGCACTTATTATCGCGGCAATCATCTGTGCGGACTGCCTGACCGGCGGGCACCTGGGATTTAAGAAACCCCTTGTCTGCCTATTGAAAAACAGGCACTCGCGCTGGTTCACTATTGCGGGGATTGTGTGCGCCGGCATGCTTACATTGTTGCTTGTAACCGGCACGCTGAGTTTCGAAGACCTGATCGAGCAGGAAGGCCTGCGCGTGGAACTTTGCCCCTGGTGCATGTAGCCGGGAGGGAAGATTTTTGTTCATTTCTTTGCTCGCTCCAAAGAAACGAACCAAAGAAAGGGCGCCCTGCAACTCGGCCTTTGGCTGCCCTCTCGAAACGCACGCACGCGGGGTCGGCACGAACTCGCACATTCGGGTGCTCAGACAGCGTGCCGACCGAAATCCGCGTGCGCACGCTTCGCTCGGCATCGTTGCAACGGGATTTTAAAACCTCAAGCCTCGAAGTCAAGACCGGTAAACCTGAAATCAACTGCTGGAGGGACGGGCTTTCGCACGTCCGCGAGGTCTGCCATAGACTCCGATCCGGCATCAGGAATGATAGGGGCGAAAAATTCTTCGCCTACCGGGCGGGTGCAGAACCTGCCCCTGCTGCCGGCGCGTCTTCCCTGACCTTTACTTTCGCCTTCCTGTGCCACGGCATCAAGCCGAACCGCCACAGCAGTAAAACGACAATGAATACAGCCGCGGATGTGCCCCAGGCGGAAAACTGCCGCACCGCAGTCTCGGCAATATCATTATTCTTTTCAATAGCAGCCCCCACAGCCCGAAGAGGTTTAGTCGCTGAATGGGTGCCGTACAGCATGGAAGCGCTCAGGCCCGTCGCGATTACCAACGAGGGCGGAATTCTCTCAAACAGGCTTTTGCCCTCCTTCTTATAGGCCTCCAGCAGCAGCTTTTTCGTGGCAGGCCTATCGGCCTTTTCCGCGTATTTAATCAGGCGAGGGATATCATCTGCTGGAACGCTTCTGGCAATCGCCCGGCCAGCATCATCTCCCACCACCCGGAACGCACGGGTTGCAAGGCCCGGGGTTTTGGCCTCAAGCTCCAGCGCTTCTACACCCACGCGGCGCGCCAGCGGCAGCATTTCAGAAACATTCAGCGCAAATGCACGCCTGGCCTGCGGCGAGGCTTTCATTGCCAGCCTGATGACATCATCACCATAACGCGGCACCGCCTCAAGCAGTTCAAAACCTGCATCATCTGCAACGCTCAAAACATCATCGCCATAGGTTTTTACCAGCCGCTCAAGCGTCGCACGCGCTGAGCGCTGCGCGCCCGCCTCTATCATTTCCACGCCGCTGCGCCTTGCTGCCTTCTTTATGGTTGCCTCAATCATTTCTCCCGCCACTTTGCCGACAATCGCCGCTGCAGCAGGCCCGGCCTGCAGCACACACACAATGCTTACCACTACTGCAAAAGCTCTGATAACGTTCATATCAGCTGCCTCCTTTTGAGAGCGTTTCAAGTGTCTGTGAGCTGATGTCCTGTTGAACATCCTCATACCTGCGCTCAAGCGCTTCTGCGTGGTCAAGCGCCTGTTGATGCATACCGGAGCGCATCTCAGAAACAGTATTGCCGATGGAGATAATGAGCTCGGTCTCAAACTTTTTACGCGATGCGTGAATATCATAGCCGGTCCAGGCAATGCCGATCACTGCCAGAATATCGCCAATCGGCAGGGGCCCGTCGGCAGCAGCCACAGCCGCGCTTGCCGCGAGTCTGGCAACCTGTTTACCGAACATCCGCCCAGCAACAGCGGTGATTTTCTTCCAGAGCATGGCCGCATACTTCGAGTGATACAGCGCAACTGCGTCAAATCCAACTGCAGCGCTGACCATGAGCGCATTAAAGCCGAGGTTGCGCAAAGCATTCTGATAATCCAGCCCGGTCATCGCCCCCATATCCACAGCGCTAACGGCGCTGCTCTGCTGCGAGCCCAGCGCTGCCAGATCATAGGCCAGCCGCACGGTGCTGCGCTGCAGGTCCCGGTCGAATTTTTCAACAGATGTATTCACATCTGTGCCAAGGGCTTGCAGAGCCGGATTAATATACGGGCTGATCACCTGGTTTAAATGTGTTTCGGACCTGTTGTCCCGTTTCACCCTGTCCCATGCCAGATAATAAATAAGCTCGCTGCACGAGCCATACGTCGATGCCTCAGCCGCGGCCTGCTGCCCCCGGCGAATCAGCTCTGCATCATGCGTCCGCACAATCTGTCCCAGCTCTCTTTCAAACCTTTCCAGCGCGTGCACGTTGCGGCGATGCGCCAGCTCAGACTGCGTTTTTACCAGCCCGGCATAGTCAATCCGGGGCTCAGGCCGGTCCGGAGCCTCGACCACCGGCACCTGCACGGCATTAAAAGTTATAAGCAGCATCACCGCAGCAGTGGTCGCAAAAAACAGCAACCCGAATACAGGCCGCACCCGCGGCCGGGCTTTGCTTCTGCTCTCTGCAACATCAGCCTGCTCAATCTGCTCAGCAACAAATACCGCGCCGCCAATATGTGTGCTCTCAGATATATTCGCCATAACAAGCTCCACCTTCATCAGTTATTAAACATCCGTCCCCGCCTCAAACCTCCCGGCTTCTGGACAAAAAAATAGCATTACGGCAAGACAACGGTTGTCTTGCTGCAATGCTATCCAAGTTTTAATTTTTATGCGAACCTAAAAGGAGATCGTCGGCATCATTATCTCTGGACGAACACGATTTTGGGCGATAATAAGAAAATACAGGGATTTTTTAAGGCCACTTAACTTCAAAGCCCTTGGGAACTTGCATGGGAACATTAACCTTTGACGAAAAATTCTGAACCTCTTGGTATTTTTTTTCATTAAGTGCTTTTTTGATTAATTTCCCTGTTTCGAACCACATCTCTCTTGTAATATTTTCATAAGTAAAAGGCAATAAGGGTGTTGTTAATGCAGAAAATGGAACCGCAACCGCCTCAGCCTTTTCCGCGTTATATCCCCAGAAAATTCCGGACGATCCTGCAATAGCTTGCCGCGTCATGTAAGAGAATAAAAGCACAGGTACGTCAAACAAATAATACCTGATTAAATTGTCATAATTATTTATCCATGATTTTAGCATTTCAACTTTTTCGAGATATTCTGATGCGTTTTCTGAATTTATTACGCCCCCTGATTTCATCCTTTCCGACTCTATAAAAGTCTGTAGCTGTGACTCGAAAGCTGTAAATTCTTTTTTGAGTGAGTCGTATTTTTTTACAGCATTATACCAGGTATTATTCTCTGGCCTATAAAACTCCTTGCGTAAAAAATTCGAAAAGTCTGTATACATGGTAGCCCAATCAAAGTCAGGCCATTCTTTCTCTGTGAAAAAATGCTCAGATAAAGAGGGTTTGTTACATTTTTCTCCACAATGCTTATAAACAACATTGAAAATATTGTTAACATACTCCCCATATTTACTGAATTCTTGATTTCTATTTTTCAGGAGATCATCGGATTGGACCAAAAATGATCTCTTGTGTCGTCTAATGTCTTCGTCTGATAAACCTAAATACTTATTCTGGCTAGGATTATTTATATCAGTTGTCGAAAGATAGGAACTCACAAAAGAAACACAATAAAAGTAGTACATTAAGTTAAAGCCAGAAAGCATTTCATAGAAATGGTCGGGGGAGGTGTTTTCATACCAACCCGGGTTCTCGATAAAATTTTTGATTATTTTTTGATATTCCCAGTATGCCTGCTGTATTTTGCCAGTGACAACGAGAGGCTGCAATTTTGTCAATTCCTTATCAAGCCCCTCCAGTTTTTCTACTGCTTTATTACCTGAATTTTGCACGCAACTGCAGATTTCAAGCAGCTGAAATTGATTTTTCCCGCCTGTTGAATCTTCGATTTGTCGCCCGGCACTCTCTTTAATCAAACATCTCAGCTCATTTTCGCTGCTGTGTGCCGGGGTGGTACGTTTTAACGCCGGTCGTGCAAAAAATTTTTTGCACTCAGCAGGTGTTCAATGAAAATCGGCACTG
>Ga0194126_10002117_pt1 | contig 32539 bp, 44 predicted proteins | sample TA2KigC150mmetaG_FD_148641 | JGI IMG/M metagenome (GOLD analysis project Ga0194126, IMG submission 148641) | Freshwater microbial communities from Lake Tanganyika, Tanzania - TA2015035 Kigoma Deep Cast 150m | ecosystem: Environmental > Aquatic > Freshwater > Lake | place: Tanzania: Lake... | reverse complement strand
CGGCATCTGAAAAACCAGACCAATCCTTCGCCTTAAGGAAAGCAAGGCAGATTTATCCGACCCAATGCTCTTCCCGTCGAAATAAACCTTGCCGGAGGTGGGTTTAAGCAGCCCATTTAAGTGCTGGATTAGCGTTGTTTTCCCCGAACCGCTCGGGCCGATGAGCAATGTAAAGCTGCCCCGCCCGAGGCTGAAAGATATATTTTTCAAAGCATCAGAGGCAAAAGGTGTCCCCGGCATATAAGTATAGGTTAGCTTATCTGTTCCGATAAACACAGGCTTTCAACCAGCTCCCGATTTCGCATAATTGCGGCAGGGAGAATTAAGCCCTCCCGCCTGAGCAGATAGGCCAGCTCTGCCGCAACTGTTCCCTGTAAACCCAGCTTGTGCAAAAACTCCAGGTCGGTCAGAATCTCTTTCGGTTTACCATCAGCGACAATTCTACCCCGCTCGAGGATAACGATGCGGTCTGCTTCCATTGCTTCGGCAGGGTTGTGGGTTACATGGATAACAGACAGAGATTCGGCTTTGTTAAGATCTCTAACCGTCTTTAGAACTTCAAACCGCCCTGACGGATCCAGCATCGCCGTCGGTTCATCCATCAGGATGCAGGCTGGCTGCATAGCCAGTATTCCAGCTATTGCAGTACGCTGTTTCTCACCGCCAGATAAAAGGTGCGGTGGATGCTGTAGCAGATGGGTCAGGCCAAGACGGGCTGCCACAGCGTCTACTCTACGGCGGATCTCTTTTGAGGGCAGGGCCAGATTTTCCAGACCAAAAGCAATATCTTCTTCAACAGTTGTAGCTACAATTTGATTGTCGGGGTTCTGAAAGATCATGCCACAAGTCTGACGAACCAGCTCAAGCTGCTGTGCCTCAACGGTGGAAATGCCCTTAACCAAAACCTCTCCTTGCGAGGGCCTTAGCAGGGCATTTAAAAGTTTGAGCAAAGTAGTTTTTCCGGAACCGTTAGCACCAAGTAGAGCCAGGTATTCACCCTGGTCTACTTTTAGATCAACACCATGTAACGCAGGTGAACTAGCTTCTCCTTCACCTGGGTAGCTGTAATAAAGCTTTTTCGCTTCAATAATTGTTTCAGCTTTTAAAACCGCCATCTTTTTACTCAGACAACAATTCCAGGATTACCATCGGGGCGCTGTCTCCCCTGCGCGGTCCAATCGGCACGGTGCGGGTATAGCCACCAGCACGTCCTTCCAGCTTGGGGCCAATCTTTTCAAAAAGCTTGGTCAAAACATCTTCGTCAAGCAGATAGGCTAAAGCCTGACGCCGGGAATGCAGATCGCCTTTCTTGGCCAGGGTAACCATTTTTTCTGCTATCGGGCGGATGGCTGCAGCCCTGGCAGCTGTTGTCTCGATCTTACCTGCCTTTAGAAAAGAAGTAACCAGGCCGCGCAACAAAGCTCGCCTGGGTCCACTTTTTCGACTTAGCTTCTGGTATGCCATAATTATTAATCCTCCTTGCAGGCTTACTCTCAGCTCTTGTTGAAATTGAAGCCCAAATCTAGCAGCTTATGTTCAACTTCTTCGAGCGATTTCTTGCCCAAGTTGCGTACCTTCATCATCTCATCTTCTGTTTTGCGAACTAGTTCGCCAACGGTGTTGATACCTGCCCTTTTCAGGCAGTTGTAAGAACGGACTGACAAATCAAGCTCTTCAATGGTCAAATCCATAATCCGTTCGCGATCTTCTTCGCGGCGATCGGAGGCAATCTCCACATCATCAACCTGTTCTGTCAAATTAACGAAAAGTGCAATGTGAGTACTAAGTATTTTCGCTGACAGGCTAATCGCTTCATCCGGTCTGATACTACCGTCGGTCCAAACTTCGATAGTCAGCTTATCATAATCGGTTTTCATACCAACCCGGGTGTTTTCAACCCGGTAATTGACTTTGCGTATCGGTGAAAACATCGAATCAACTGGAATTACACCAATCGGCTGCTGAGGCTGCTTATTGCGCTCTGCCGGCACATATCCACGCCCGTTAACGGCAGTCATCTCCATATAGAGTCGGCCGTTTTCCTCCAGGGTGCAAATATGCTGCTCCTCATTTAATATCTCCACATCAGAGGGTACTTTAATATCTTTGGCCTTTATCGCTCCGGCCCTGTCGCTTTCAACAACCAGGGTCTGGGAGTCGTCACTATGAATTTTCAGCGAAATTGCCTTCAGATTGAGGATAATTTCAATTGTATCCTCTAGCACGCCCGGCAGGTTGGAAAATTCATGCAGTGCGCTGTCAAACTTAACATTGGTAATGGCTGCTCCCGGTAAAGATGAAAGCAGGATCCGGCGCAGGGCATTACCAAGCGTTGTCCCATAACCTCTCTCCAGAGGCTCAACGACAAACCGCCCGTAATTATTCTGTTCGTCCTTCTCTTCTAATTCGATCTTCGGCTTTTCAATTTCGATCATAGTTCTCTCAATTTACCCTCCTCGCTTGATGTATTGAGGGTTAACAAATTACTTAGCGGGAATAAAGTTCAACGATCAGGTGCTCAGTAACCGGCACATCAATTTCTTCGCGCTGCGGAATCCTGATCACCTTGCCCTGCAGTTTTTCATGATCAGCTTCCAGCCAGTCCACTACTGTTTGCTGGTCTCGCTCATCGATGATCTGCTTAAACACAGGCTTGCTTTTACTTTTTTCCTGCACAGCAACTTCATCGCCAATCCTGGTCAGGAAGGATGGTATATCAACCCTGCGCCCGTTAACTTGAAAATGACCGTGGTTGATTAGCTGTCTTGCTTCGGTACGAGACCGAGCCAGCCCCATACGGTAAACGACGCTGTCCAGACGACTCTCTAACAGTTGCAATAAAATCTCACCGGTTACCCCCCGGCGACGATCAGCTTCTTTAAAGTAACGACGAAACTGCCTCTCAAAGACTCCGTAAATCCGGCGGGCTTTTTGCTTCTCACGCAGCTGCTGCCCGTACTCGGAAAACTTCTGGCGACCTTGACCATGCTCTCCAGGTGGGTAGGCATGGCGAACTACCGCACATTTATCAGTAAAACAGCGATCCCCTTTCAGGTATAGCTTATCTTTTTCTCTGCGGCATAAACGACAAACTGCTTCAGTATGGCGTCCCATTTTAGCTTAATATTACACCTCCTTAAAATGTGATTATTAAACTCTCCGCCTCTTAGGTGGGCGGCAACCATTATGCGGTATTGGCGTAACATCCTTTATGGCATTGACCTCTAAACCGGTAGCCTGCAACGAACGAATTGCCGCCTCACGGCCCGCTCCCGGCCCTTTGACAAATACTTCAACATGCCTCATGCCATGTTCCATCGCCACCTTGGCGGCTGCTTCGGCAGCCAGCTGAGCGGCAAAGGGAGTTGACTTACGGGAACCTTTATAGCCCACATTGCCGGCACTGGACCAGGATATGGCATTACCGTCCAAATCAGTAATACTGATGAAAGTATTGTTAAAGGTCGATTTGATATGCGCAACGCCGCGTTCGATATTCTTTCTTTCACGCCGCTTGGTGCGGGTAACCTTTTTCTTGACCAATTTTTAACGCTTCCTCCCTTCTTAGCAACTGCTTAGCTCTTACGACGGACACCGACCGTCTTGCGTGGTCCTTTACGGGTCCGGGCGTTATTCTTCGTCTTCTGCCCGCGAACAGGCATCCCGCGGCGGTGTCTGATGCCGCGATAGCAACCTATTTCAACTAAGCGTTTAATATTGAGAGCAACCTCCCGCCTTAAATCGCCTTCGACAGCGTAATTTTTGTCGATATATTCGCGTAGGCGGCCTAGCTCATCTTCAGTAAGATCTTTGACCCGCGTATCGGGGTTTACCCCGGTATGATCAAGTACATCGTGCGCCCGGTTACCACCGATACCATAAATATAGGTCAGCGCAACTTCAACGCGTTTGTCACGCGGTAAATCTACACCTGCAATCCTAGCCAATCGAGTAACACCTCCTTAAATTTAATACCCTCCCCGGCATTAACCCTGGCGTTGCTTATGCTTCGGGTTCTGACAGATAATTACTACCCTGCCTTTACGCCGGATAATTTTACACTTCTCACACATTTTTTTTACTGAGGGCCTCACCTTCACAACTGTTCAGCCTCCTTACTTGTAACGATAGGTAATGCGCCCCCGAGTTAAATCGTAAGGCGATAATTCTACCAGAACACGGTCACCAGGTAATATGCGGATAAAATTCATCCTTATTTTTCCCGATACATGTGCTAAAACCCGATGACCATTTTTCAGTTCAACCCTGAACATGGCATTCGGTAGCGGTTCTACAACCATGCCTTCAACTTCTACGACATCTTTTTTCTTGCTCATTTCACCTTAAACCTCCTCGTTGGGAGTTCCTTCAACCGGAGCCAACTCTTTGATCAGGCGGATTAACCGACTGTCACATAGTTTATCCGTTCCGTCGGGCTCTCCCAGATCGGCTCTGCGATCATAGTGCTGTAGGTGAGCCTTATTCTTCTTCTTCGGTTTGGCCAAGGGTCTACTGTATCCATCAACCAGGAGAACGGTCCTTTGATTGATCTCCTGCAGAACCAGGTAGTGTTTACCTTTGTCCCGGCCGGCCAGAGAACGGACAAGCTGCCCCGGTTTTAGCTCAACCACTGCTTTGCCCCCTTAACCAAGGTTGGAAGATGTCAGTATTTCAGGTCCGTTTTCACCAAGAGCCACCGTATGCTCAAAATGAGCGGAAAGGCTACCATCGGCAGTTACAACTGTCCACTGATCTTCCAGCACCCGTACTTCCCAGGTTCCGAAGTTAACCATCGGCTCGATCGCTAGCACTATCCCGGGCTGCAACACGGGGCCGCGTCCCGGCAGTCCGAAATTCGGCACCTGCGGCTCTTCGTGCATCTCCTGGCCGATCCCATGGCCGACGTAGTTTCGAACTACTGCAAAAGAGTTCTTCTCCACGTAAGCCTGAACCGCATGAGAGATGTCGGTAAGCCTGGCACCGGAGTGCATCGCCTCGATTGCCTTCTGCAAAGAGGTTCTGGTTACATCTATCAATTTCCGGGCTTTTTGATCTATTTCGCCAACCGGAAAAGTAGCGGCAGCATCGCTATAATAGCCTCTAAGACAAACACCGACGTCAATGCTGATTATATCGCCCTCTTCAAGTCGACGCAACCCGGGTATACCATGCACCACCTGATCATTGACGGAGGTGCAAATCGATGCCGGGAAATTATGATAACCGAGGAAAGCCGGTTCTGCTTTGTGCCTGCGGATCTCTTTTTCTGCGATCTTATCAAGCATTGCGGTGGTAATGCCTACTTTAATCGCATTTTCGAGTTCTGTCAGCACCGAAGCCACAATCTGGCCTGGCTCCCGCATCAAATTGATCTCCCGTTTCGATTTTAACTTAATCATAATTACGCTCTATTTCATAAAACCACGATAACTGCGCATCAGCATATGGCTCTCGATCTGTTTGAAAGTCTCAAGAACCACACCGACCACGATAATCAAACCGGTCCCACCGAAAACGATGCTCATGCCGGTTAACCTTTCCATGATGATCGGGAAAACCGCGATAAAGGCTAATGAAAAAGCGCCGGCAGTTGTCAATCGCGAAGTAACCCGGGCCAGGTACTCGGCAGTCGGACGTCCCGGACGCAAGCCCGGAATAAAACCACCGTATTTCTTGATGTTGCTGGCCACCTGGAAGGGGTCAAACTGAACTGCAGTGTAAAAATAAGTAAAAAGCACTATCAGGATAATATATAAAACCAGGTTCAGAGTGCTGCCCCATCTGAGCATGTCAGCGAAACTTTGCGCAATCGGATGCTGAATAAAACTAACCAGGGTCTGCGGAAAACTTAACAGCACCGAAGCGAAAATCACCGGGATAACACCAGCCTGGTTAACTTTCATTGGAATATGTGTTGCCTGACCACCGTACATCTTACGGCCTACCACGCGTTTGCTATACTGCACATTAATCCGGCGCTGCCCCTGGTCGAGACCGATAATCCCCACAATAAGACCTAAGAGCACCAGGATGACAATCCCAACGACCAGCAAATTGATCTGACCGATGCGCAGCTGTTCGGCTGCCAACGCCACTCCTATCGGGAAACCGGCTACGATCCCGGCAAAGATGATCAGCGAGATACCATTGCCGATCCCCTTTTCGGTAATCAACTCACCCATCCACATCAGGAAAGAGGTTCCGGCAGTCATGGAGATAATAATCGTTATATAGGACAGAACTGTTCTGTCCACTACTGCATCTCCGGCAATTAATGTTGATAGACCAAGTGCCTGGATCACCGCAATTACAACAGTTCCATAACGAGTGATCTGCGAAATTTTCTTGCGGCCTTCCGGCCCTTCCTGGCTCCACTCTTTCAGTTTGGGGATAACGATTGTCAATAGGTTCATAATAATCGAAGCGTTAATGTACGGCATGATCCCCAATGCAAAAATAGTGAAGTTTTCCAGGTTTCCACCACCGATAATGTTAACAAAACCGAAAATCGAATCCGACTGGAAAAACTCAGCCAGACGTGACGCATCAACTCCAGGAACAGGAATCGCCGAACCGACCCGGAAAACCACGAACATGGCCAGGGTAAAAAGGATACGCTGTCTTAGTTCTTTAATGCGCCATGCAGTGCGTACTGTTTCCAGCAACTTAGATCACCTCTGCCTTCCCACCGGCTGCTTCAATTTTTTCCAGGGCCTGCTTGCTGAAACGGTTAGCCCGGATTTCCAGTTTGCGATCCAACTCACCGTTACCCAATACTTTTAACGGATCTCTTAAATTTCTGATCAAGCCTGCTTCATGAAGCATTTCCTGGGTAATAACAGTACCCTGATCAAAACTAGCCAGATCGCTGACATTGACAATATTCCATTTCTGTTTAAATATATTAGTAAATCCGCGCTTCGGCAGGCGCTGGAAATAAGGCATCTGTCCACCTTCAAAACCGCGGCGAATGCCTGAACCAGTCCGTGATTTCTGCCCTTTCTGACCACGGCCGGCTGTTTTACCCAGCCCCGAAGCCATTCCTCTTCCTTTACGCTTAGCCGCTTTACTGGCTCCCTTAGGAGGCCTTAATTCGTGTAAACGCATCGGTTACACCTCCCATAATGCCACTTTTCATATTACTTGCTTTCCTCAATCGTTACCAGATAATTTATAGTCCTGGCCATGCCCTTGATCGGATCCGTAGCTTCGTGAATTACTGTTTGGCCGATCTTCTTTAAACCCAGAGCCCTAACTGTCCGGCGGTGACTTGGTTTGCAAGCCAGCGGACTGCGGACAAGGGTGATTGATAGTTTCTTTGCCATAGTTCTAATTCTCCTTAACCGAGCAGCTTCTCAATTTCAACACCGCGCACCGCGCTTACTTCTTCTGCCCTTTTTAGCGATTTCAAACCTTCAATTGTTGCTCCGACGATATTGATTGCGTTTGATGAGCCGAGAGACTTGGTTAGGATATCCCTGACTCCAGCCAGTTCCAGTACGGCACGCACCGGACCACCGGCGATTACACCGGTCCCCTCTGAAGCAGGTTTAAGCATAACCCGGCCTGCTCCAAAACGGCCAATTATCGGATGGGTAATGGTCGTCCCGGCCATGGGAACGCGAATCAGGTTTTTCTTCGCTTCTTCAATCCCTTTACGAATTGCTTCCGGTACTTCACCGGCTTTGCCCATGCCGGAGCCAACGACGCCATTGTGATCGCCAACAACAACGAGAGCGTTAAAGCTGAAACGGCGTCCACCTTTGACAACCTTGGCTACACGGTTAACCTGCACAACTTTTTCAACTAACTCCTGTGATGGTTCAATCTTTGACACCCTTGCCATTCCCCCTTTCTAAAAGATTAACCCGTTCTCGCGGGCTCCTTCTGCCAGTTCTTTGACCCGGCCATGATAAAGGTAGCCACCACGGTCAAAGACAACCTCTTTGATTCCCTTGTCGACTGCGCGACGGGCCAGGAGAGCCCCAACATTTCTTGCGGCTTTCTTATTACCCCCATTGGGAGAGTCAGCACGCTGTGTCGGATCAAGGCTGGAGGCGGCAGCCAGGGTGTTTCCAGATTGATCATCAATCAACTGGGCATAAATATGTTTGCTGCTACGGAAAACATTAAGCCGAGGGCGTTCCGCAGTGCCGCTAATCTTATTGCGCACCCGTTGCTGACGCTTTTTCCGGCTGATAAAACGAAAATTTGCCTTCTGCAATTGTGTACACCTCCAAACAACTTATTTGCCGGCTTTACCGACCTTTTGGCGAACTTTTTCGCCTTCGTAGCGAACACCCTTGCCCTTGTAGGGTTCCGGCGGGAAGGTTCTGCGAATCACCGCAGCAAGATTTCCCACTTTCTGTTTGTCAATTCCCCTGACCACAATTTTGGTCGGGCTGGGCACTTCGATCTCCATATCGATTCCGGGATCAAATTCCACCGGGTGAGAATAACCGACATTGAGTACCAGTTTCTTACCCTGCAAGGCTGCTTTATAACCGACTCCGACCAATTCAAGGTTGCGGCTGTACCCTTCGGTAACGCCGATGACCATATTGTCGATCAGAGTGCGGGTCAAACCGTGCAGTGACCGGTGCTGGGGACTGTCAGTTGGTCTTTTTACCAGTATCTGGCTATCTTCCCGTTCGATGATCATTTCTCGCGGTAATTCCCGCGAAAGTTGCCCCTTAGGGCCTTTAACCGTGATATTATAACCGTCAATCTGCACATCGACTTTGTCAGGCAGGTTGACCGGTTTTCTACCGGTTCGAGACATCGGTAAACCTCCTCGCTATGCTACCAAATATAGCACAAAACTTCTCCGCCTCTGCCCGTTTCACGGGCCTGGCGATCACTCATCAGCCCCTGCGAAGTCGAGATAACAGCAATTCCCAAACCTCCAAGAACCTTAGGCAATTCATCCTTCTTTACGTACACCCGTAAGCCGGGTTTGCTGATCCGCTTCAGACCGCTGATAATTCTTTCCTGGTTTGGCCCGTATTTTAGGTGCAGGCGTAGAACCCCCTGCTTGTTATCTTTGATCAGCTCGTAATCCTTAATGAACCCTTCCTGCTTCATGATCGCCGCGATTGAACGTTTGACGTTCGAAGCAGGGATTTCAACTGATTTATGCTTGACGACGTTAGCATTACGCACTCTAGTCAGCATATCGGCAATCGGATCTGTCATCATTGGCAATCACAACCTCCTCTCGTTCTTTCATCATCCTACCAGCTGGCTTTTTTAATTCCAGGTATTTTACCCTCGTTGGCCAGTTGACGAAAGCAAAGGCGGCACAGGCCGAATTTGCGTAAATAAGCCCTCGGTCGGCCGCAGATATGGCAGCGATTATAATGGCGGACTGAGAATTTTGCCTCTCTCTTGGCCTTGGCAATTAACGATTTCTTGGCCATCCTTTCCCTCCTTAAACTTGCGCGATTGCTTCTGCTTAAGCCGTTTTAAAGGGCAACCCCATCTGGGTCAGAAGTTCGCGGGCTTCTTCATCAGTTCTGGCGGTGGTCACAATCGTGATGTCCATGCCGAGAACTTTTTCCACTTGACTGTATTCAATTTCGGGAAAAATCAACTGTTCCTTAATGCCGATAGTAAAGTTACCACGGCCGTCAAACGAGTGGGGCGATATACCCCGAAAATCTCTGACTCTGGGCAAAGCAATATTAAAAAATTTGTCCAGAAAGTCATACATCCTAATCCCGCGCAGGGTCAGCTTGCAGCCAATTGGCATCCCTTCGCGAACCTTAAAACTGGCTACCGAGCGGCGGGCCCTGGTTATAACCGGTTTCTGTCCGGCTATAATCGAAAGGTCTTTTACCGCTGCATCCAGTATTTTCGGGTTTTCTTTTCCCTCGCCCAGCCCCATATTAATGACAACTTTCTCGAGGCGCGGAGCCTGCAAAATACTCTTGTAGGCAAACCGCTTGACAAGGGCGGGTCTTACTTCTTCAAGATATTTCAGTTTCATTCGTGACATCTTCTTTGCTTTAACCCTCCTTACTTATCCAGCGATTCGCCGCACTTCCGACAGATGCGAACCCGGCTTTCATCAGGAAGAACTTTCTTGGCTATCCGTGACGGTTTGCTGCAAGCCGGGCAGACTACCATCACCTTTGATGCCGGAAAAGCTGCTTCCATCTCCCTAATACCACCCTGTGGGACCTTGCGGGTTGGCTTGGCATGCTTTTTCATCATATTAATACCTTCCACCTTAACCCTGCCTAAACGGGGAAAAGTAGCGATCACCTTGCCTTTTTTACCTTTATCTTTCCCGGAGAGTACTAAAACCTTGTCTCCCCGGCGTACAGACATTTTTTTCACTTCCACCGGTTCTTTGCCACCTCCAAAATGAACCTCTAAATCACTTCCGGAGCAAGAGAGACGATTTTCATAAATTCTTTTTCCCTCAGCTCACGGGCTACAGGACCGAAGATACGGGTCCCGCGCGGATTATTCTGTTCATTGATGATCACTGCCGCATTATCGTCGAAGTGGATGTGCGAGCCATCTTTGCGGTTAAGCTGGCTCTTTGTGCGCACGATAACAGCTCTGACCACTTCTCCTTTTTTTACAACTCCACCCGGGGTAGCTTCTTTAACCGAAGCAACAATCAGATCGCCAATGTGGCCTGATTTGCGCTTCGATCCGCCTAAGACTCTGATACACAGAATCTTCTTGGCTCCCGAGTTGTCAGCTACATTTAAGATTGTCTCGCTTTGAATCATCTTTGCCTCTCCTTTCATTCCCCATCCGGCAGGCTATCCGGAAAGAGAATCTACAGCTGCGACCGCTGAACAATCTCCACCAGGCGCCACCTTTTATCCTTGCTTAGCGGCCTGGTTTCCATGATTTTTACGACATCCCCAACTCGGGATTCATTGTTTTCGTCATGGAATTTATACTTCTTTGACCGGCGGATGATCTTGCCATAGAGTGGATGTTTGGTTGTCCTTTCGATCAGAACCACCCTGGTTTTATCCATCTTGTCGCTGACCACCCGGCCGCTCCTAACTTTACCTTTTACAGTTTCCAAACCGTTGGGCCTCCCTTCATCATCAGGTTCAGCTAAGGGCCCGTTCCCTGAGCACAGTTTTTACCCGGGCAATACCGCGGCGAACCTCTTTAATACGCATTACATTTTCCAACTGACCGGTGGCTTCCTGGAAGCGCAGGTTGAAAAGCTCCTCTTTCAGGGCTTTAGCCTTTTCTTCCAATTCCTGTTCATTAAGGTCACGAACTTCTGTTATTTTCATTCGGATACACCACCCGCTTCAATTCTTTTCACAAACTTGGTCTTGATCGGCAGCTTGTTGGCTGCCAAACGCAAGGCTTCTTTGGCGGTCCCTTCATCTACTCCGGCCAGTTCAAACATGATCCGGCCCGGCTTGACTACGGCTACCCAGTATTCCGGAGAGCCTTTACCTTTACCCATCCTAGTTTCGGCAGGCTTTTCGGTTACCGGTTTATCGGGAAAGATTCTAATCCAGACTTTACCGCCCCTTTTAATAAACCTGGTCATCGCAATCCGGGCTGCCTCGATTTGCTGGCTGCTAATCCATGAAGGTTCTAATGCCATCATGCCAAATTCGCCAAACTGCACTACTGTGCCGCCCTTCGCTTTACCTTTCATCCGGCCGCGATGCTGGCGGCGAAACTTAACCCGCTTAGGCATTAACATCTGCTTCTACCTCCTCCGCAGGTTGATCTTTGACCGGTTTGGAAGGCAATATTTCACCCTTGTAAATCCAAACCTTTACACCGATTCTGCCGTATGTGGTTTTCGCTTCTGAAAAACCGTAGTCGATATCGGCGCGCAAAGTCTGCAGCGGCACGGTTCCTTCGTTATAAGTTTCGTTCCGGGCCATCTCAGAACCACCCAGTCTACCGCTGCAGGAAATTTTAATCCCCTTTGCTCCATTACGCATGGTGCGGAAAACAGCCTGTTTCATTGCTCTCCTGAAGGCAATCCGCCTTTCAAGCTGTACGGCAATGCTTTCGGCAACCAGAAACGCATCGAGTTCAGGTTTTTTTATTTCAATAATATTTAAGTGCACTTTTTTCCCGGTCATTTCCTCAAGCGTTTTACGCAAGTTTTCGACACCGGTGCCGCCGCGGCCGATCACCATACCCGGCTTAGCCGTATGGATGGTTATGCGCAAGTTATTGGCAGCGCGCTCGATCTCAATCCGCGATAAAGAAGCAATCGCCAGGTTCTTCTGGAGATAAGCTCTGATTTTCAGATCTTCATGCAGCAGATCTTTATAATTCTTACTGGCAAACCAACGAGCATCCCAGTCGCGGATTACACCAATCCGAAATCCGATGGGGCTGACTTTTTGTCCCACAACTAGACCCCCTTTCTCTCTTTGACTACAACCGTAATATGGCTGGTCCGTTTTAAAATCAGAAAACGCCTGCCCCTGGCCCGCGGCTGAACGCGCTTCAAGGTTGGCCCCTCATCGACATAAATCTGATCGATATATAAGAGACTGCGTTTCATTTCCAGGTTATTCTCGGCATTGGCTGCCGCTGACTTAACCACTTTTGCCACAGTTTCCGAGGCGCGGCGCGGAGTGTAACGCAAAATGCTGATCGCTTCATCAACATCCTTGTTACGGATTAAATTCACCACGTCTCTCGCTTTCCGCGGCGCCAGACGCACGTAGCGTACCTGTGCTCTTGCTTCCATTAATATCGTGCCTCCTTAAGCCCTACTTCAAAGAGGTAGAGCGCTCGGTATGATGTCCATGCCCCCTGAAGGTTCGGGTTGGAGCAAACTCTCCGAGTTTATGCCCGACCATATCTTCGCTGATATAAATAGGTACATGCCGACGACCGTCATGAACGGCAATAGTATGACCAACCATGTCGGGAAAGATGGTCGAACGGCGGGACCAGGTTTTAATAACCTTTTTTTCTCCCTTATCGTTCATCTGCTCAATTTTTTTCATCAAGCTTGCCTCAATATAGGGGCCTTTTTTCAGTGAACGCGACAATTTATTACTACCTCCCTTTCAGTCGGAGTCAGGAATGGCTGCCTCAAAAGGCAAAACCTTTCCCTATTCCGACTACTTCTTGCGACGGCGGACAATCAGCTTATCCGATGCTTTATTCTTCTTCCGGGTTTTGTACCCGAGAGTCGGTTTGCCCCAGGGGGTAACCGGTCTTTTGAGACCGATCGGCGCCCTGCCTTCACCGCCACCATGGGGGTGATCGCAGGGGTTCATTACTGAACCACGTACTGTGGGCCGACGGCCCAGCCAGCGGCTGCGTCCGGCCTTACCGATAGTCAGGTTTTCGTGCTCGATATTGCCAATCTGGCCTACTGTAGCCCGACAGTCAACTGGTATAAGGCGCAACTCGCCGGAAGGGAGACGGATAAACGCTGTATTACCTTCCTTGGCTGCGAGCTGGGCGGCAGTGCCTGCTGAACGGGCCAACTGCCCGCCATGACCGATCTTCATTTCAATATTGTGCACAAAGGTGCCCGTCGGTACTGAACGCAGTGGCATGGCATTACCCGGTCGTACTTCAACTTTAAGTCCGGAGATAACTGTCTGACCGACACGCAAACCCAACGGTGCCAGGATGTAACGTTTTTCACCGTCCGTATAGTGCAACAGGGCAATGTTTGCCGTCCGGTTCGGGTCGTATTCAATACCGGCTACCTTGGCCGGAATATCATCTTTGTCCCGCTTAAAATCGATAATCCGGTAAGCACGCTTGTGTCCTCCACCCTGGTGACGGACGGTAATTCTACCATAACTGTTACGACCGGCTTTTTTGCTCAAGGGGGCCAGAAGCGATTTTTCCGGTTCCGTCTTGGTTATCTCTTCAAAAGTGGATACTGTGGCAAAACGCCGCCCCGGCGAAGTAGGTTTAAATCTTTTAACTGCCATCTAGTACTCCCTCCTTCTCTTAGCGGCTTTCAAACAGCTCAATCGGTTTGCTGCCATCGGCCAAAGTAATAACCGCTTTTTTCCAACTGGGCTGTTTGCCCATCGGGTAGCGGCCCAGACGCTTTCTTTTACCTTTGAAGTTGGCAGTGTTGACCGCCCTCACTTTAACATCAAAGATCTCTTCCAGGGCCCGCTTGATTTCAATCTTATTCGCACTTTTTGATACTATAAAGGTATATTTCAGATCTTCCATCAGGTCGGAAGATTTTTCACTGATCAGAGGACGAATGATAATATCTCTTGCATCTTTCATCCGCCAAACACCTCCTCAACCTGCTTGAGCGCCTCTTTGCTCAGTACCAAGTGATTGTAGGTCAGGATGTCGAGCACGTTCAGCTGCCTGGCCAGGATAGTTTTAACACGAGGCAGGTTGCGTGCCGACTTGATTATATTCAGATCGGGCTGATCGATGACGAGCAGAGCGCTGTCATTGACATTCAGTTTTTTTAGCAGTCCGGCCATAGTTTTGGTCTGCGGTTTCTCGAAAACAAACATTTCAACCACCAGCAGTTTACCTTCACTAACTTTGTCGCTTAAAGCCGACTTCAGAGCTGCACGGCGCATTTTTTTCGGCATTTTCGGGTCATAATCCCGTGGTCGCGGGCCAAAGGCCACACCCCCGCCGGTCCAAATCGGTGAATTAGTACTGCCGTGGCGCGAACGTCCAGTTCCTTTTTGCGGCCAGGGCTTACTGGCTCCACCCCTTATTTCACCACGATCTCTGGTTGATGCAGTGCCAAGGCGACGTCTTGCTGCCTGGGTTACGGCTGCCTGGTGCATTGCGCCCTGCTTGATCGGTGCCGCAAATAAAGATTCCTGCACATCGATCTGATCTACCGGTTCGCCTTCTGTATTATAAAGCGATAGTTTTGGCATCTTCAGGGTTTCTCCTTTCTTTAGGCTTTCTGTTTACCGGCCTTTTACCGACTCTTTAATTTCAACCAAACCGCCTCTGGGCCCGGGAACAGAGCCCCTGACCAGGAGCAAATTCTTAGCGGCATCGGTTTCCACTACGCGCAGGCTCTGAACAGTACGTCTCCAGCCGCCCATGCGACCGGGCAGCCTGCGACCCTTAAAGACCCGAGCCGGGGCAACAGCGCCCAGTGAACCAGGACCACGGTGATAATGAGAACCGTGAGTTTTGGGGCCACAGCTGAATCCCATTTTTTTGATTGAACCGGCAAACCCTTTTCCCCGGGCGATTGAGCTGACATCAACGTAATCACCGGCAGAGAAACAGTCGGCTTTAATTTCCTGTCCCGGCTTGTAGCCGGAAGAATCGTCAACTCTAAACTCGCGCAGGTAGCGCATCGGTTTCAGGCTGGCCTTTTGAAAGTGCCCTTTCAGGGGGCGATTAGACCGTTGTTCTTTTTTAGCGAGGAAACCGATCTGGACACTATTGTATCCGTCTATCTTGTCATTCTTAATTTGGACTACATGGCAAGGACCGGCTTCCAGAACGGTTACCGGTGTAACTCGTCCCTGCTCATCGTAAACCTGGGTCATTCCAATTTTTTTTGCCAGTATTGCTTTTGTCATTGTCTTGCACCTCCCGCCTATCAACTAGAGCTTAATCTCAATGTCTACACCGGCAGGCAAATCAAGCCTCATCAAAGCGTCGATCGTTTTCGGAGTTGGCTCCAAGATGTCGATCAATCGCTTATGAGTGCGCATTTCGAATTGCTCCCGGGAGTCTTTATATTTATGCGGCGCCCTGATAACTGTATATAAGTTTCTTTCTGTCGGCAAAGGTACCGGTCCGGAAACATCAGCTCCCGTGCGGCGCGCCGTATCCACTATCTTACCGGCAGACTGGTCTAAAAGATGATGATCAAAAGCTCTTAACCTGATTCTTATTTTTTGACTGGCCATTCATATTCCTCCTCATCGCCTGATTCAATCAGAGCTGCTCTGTAAAAATTCCCCGGGCTTTTGAAGCCCGGCAACCTTCTACTTCATCGCTGGTAAATCGCAATGATTACCCTTCGATTACTCGCTGACAGCGGTGACCACGCCGGCGCCGACAGTGCGGCCGCCTTCGCGAATCGCGAAGCGCACGCCTTCTTCGACGGCAATCGGGGTAATCAGCGAGATATCCATGTTCACGTTATCGCCGGGCATCACCATCTCCATGCCGTCGGGCAGGGTAATATTGCCGGTAACATCAGTGGTCCGGAAGTAGAACTGCGGACGATAGCCCTGGAAAAACGGAGTGTGACGACCGCCTTCTTCTTTCTTCAGCACATAGACTTCCGCTTTAAACTGGGTGTGCGGCTTGATCGTACCGGGCTTGGCCAATACCTGGCCGCGTTCAACCGATTCACGGTCAATCCCGCGTAACAGAACTCCAATGTTGTCACCCGCTTCGGCGTAATCCATCAGCTTGCGGAACATTTCCACGCCGGTAGCTACCGTCTTGCGCGGTTTTTCTTCAAAACCAACAATCTCTACTTCGTCTCCAACTTTAATCTGGCCTCTTTCTACCCTGCCGGTCACAACAGTGCCACGGCCGGTAATCGAAAAGACGTCTTCGATCGGCATCGAGAAGGGCTTGTCTTTTTCCCGCTTTGGCATCGGGATATAGGTGTCTAAGGCTTCCACGAGTTCCCAGATCGCTTTACAGGATTCACAGTCTTTGCCACCACAGGCACATTCACCGGCTTTTAAGGCTGAGCCGACGATCACCGGGGTGTCGTCTCCGGGAAATTCGTATTCGCTTAACAGGTCTCTTACTTCCAGTTCAACCAGCTCTAAGAGCTCCGGGTCGTCTACCATGTCTGCTTTGTTTAAAAAGACAATAATGTAGGGCACCCCTACCTGACGCGATAGGAGAATGTGTTCTCTGGTTTGCGGCATCGGCCCGTCTGCAGCCGATACAACCAGGATCGCTCCGTCCATCTGTGCCGCTCCGGTAATCATGTTCTTCACATAGTCAGCGTGACCGGGGCAGTCTACGTGCGCGTAGTGGCGGTTTTCACTCTCGTATTCCACGTGCGCTGTCGCAATGGTGATCCCTCTTTCTTTTTCTTCCGGCGCCTTGTCAATCTCGTCAAACGAGGTCGCTTTCGCTAATCCCACACTCGATAAACATGCTGTCATCGCTGCAGTCAGGGTTGTTTTGCCGTGGTCCACGTGACCAATCGTCCCTACGTTTACGTGCGGCTTCGTCCTCTCAAACTTCTGCTTAGCCAATTTAATACACCTCCAATATTAATGAGTAACACTCTGTGTGATTATTTTCTGAGCAATGCTCTGCGGTACTTCTTCATAACGGTAAAATTCCATATTATAGACCCCTCGTCCCTGGGTGTGGGAGCGCAACTCGGTGGCATAACCAAAAATTTCATTCAGCGGGACAACACCTCTGACCACCTGCTGTCCGCCTTTCATTTCCGTGCCGAGAATGCGACCCCGGCGACCGGTAAAATCACCGATAATGTCGCCGAGATATTCTTCCGGGGCAGATACCTCAACTTTCATCACCGGTTCCAGGAGCACTGGTTTCGCTTTCGATAAAGCTGCCTTTAGCGCCTTGGAAGCGGCAATTTTGAATGCCAGTTCGGAAGAATCGACTTCGTGAAACGAGCCGTCGACCAAAACAGCTTTAATGTCGATGACCGGGTATCCACCGAGGATGCCGTTTAAAGCCGCCTCTTTCAAGCCGGCTTCTATGGAAGGTATATATTCTTTTGGAATAACACCCCCGACAATCTTGTTTTCAAAGGCAAAACCACCGCCGGATTCCAGTGGCGAGAGCTCAATCACAACATGACCAAACTGGCCGCGCCCACCGGACTGGCGAATAAAACGTCCTTCAGCTTTGGTTTCGCCCAGGACAGTTTCCTTGTACGCTACCTGCGGCTTGCCGACATTGGCCTGGACTTTAAATTCGCGCAGCAGGCGGTCAACAATAATCTCCAGATGAAGCTCACCCATCCCGGATATAATGGTCTGCCCGGTATCCTGATCAGTATGGACCTGGAATGTCGGATCTTCTTCGGCTAACTGCTGCATCGAAACAGACATTTTATCCTGGTCAGCTTTCGTTTTTGGTTCAATAGCCACCGATATAACCGGTTCTGGAAACTGAATATTCTCTAAGATTATCGGCTTATCCAGGGCACACAGCGTATCACCGGTGCTGATCTCTTTCGGGCCGATTATGGCCAGGATGTCACCGGTCTGAGCTCTGTCGATTTCTTCCCTAAAATTGGCATGCATTCTGATCAGCCTGCTGACGCGCTGCTTTTTCTGGCGGGCGGCATTAAGAACAACCGATCCCTTTTCCAGCGTGCCTGAGTAGACACGGACAAAAGCCAGCTTACCGACAAAGGGATCAACCATAATCTTAAAGACCAGGGCGGCAAAGGGGGCATCGATCGCCGGCAAACGGAAGTCATCATTCCCGGTTTTTGGGTTATATCCTTTTACTGCTCCCACATCGATTGGGGAAGGCAGGTAGTTCTCCACTGCATCAAGCAGTGGTTGAACCCCTTTATTCTTGTATGAGGAACCACAAAGCACCGGGACCAGATTGTGATAAATAGTTGCCTTGCGCAGAGCCCGGTAGCATTCCTCGGGACTGATTGCTTCACCGTTGAAGTATTTTTCCATCAAAGCATCATCATATTCAGCAACTGTTTCGAGAATTTTTTCCCGGTAATCAGCAACCTGTTCTTTCATTGCTTCTGGAATGTCAGCTTCTATGCTCTGTGTTCCGAGATCATCTTCGTACATGATTGCCCGTTCAGTGATCAGATCCACTACTCCTGAAAATTCGCTTTCTCTCCCGATTGGTAATTGCAAGGGAAGAGCCTGAGCATGGAGTCTTTCCTGTAACTGGCGTAAAACGTTGAAGAAATCGGCTCCAACCATATCCATTTTATTAATGTAAGCCAGGCGGGGCACATGATAACGATCGGCCTGGCGCCAAACTGTTTCTGACTGGGGCTCAACGCCGCCTTTTGCGCAGAAAATGGCAACCATTCCGTCCAACACCCGGAGTGAGCGCTCTACCTCAACCGTAAAGTCCACGTGTCCGGGCGTATCGATAATGTTAATTAAACTATCGCGCCACCGACAGGATGTTGCTGCGCTGGTAATGGTTATACCGCGCTCCTGCTCCTGAACCATCCAGTCCATTGTAGCATTGCCGTCATGAACTTCTCCCAGTTTATGAAGGCGACCGGTATAGAAGAGAATCCTTTCCGTGGTGGTCGTCTTGCCTGCGTCAATGTGGGCGGCAATCCCTAAATTTCTGATTTGATCCAACTGCAATTCCTTGCTCATTTCTTCCCTCCTTTCAAGGGCGGAGATCAGAGCCCAGTATGCCGACGAACCGGAATAACCGATTAAAAGCCAACTTACCGTCTAATCTACACCTGATTATTTCTAAAAACTATAAAAGATCTACCAGCGGTAGTGGGCAAAAGCCTTGTTTGACTCCGCCATCTTATGTGTATCTTCTTTTTTCTTGATCGACCCGCCTGTACTGTTGGCAGCATCCATCAGTTCACCGGCCAAGCGCTGGGCCATGGTTTTTTCACCGCGCGCCCTGGAGTAATTGATTATCCAGCGGATAGCCAAAATATTTTTGCGATTTGTGTTTACTTCGACCGGAACCTGGTAAGTAGCGCCACCGACCCGGCGGGGCTTAACTTCCAGAACGGGAGAGACATTGCGCATCGCTGTTTCAAAAACTTCGTGCGGGTCTTTTCCCGTTTTCTCTTTAATGATATCAAAAGCATCATAAATAATTTCCTGAGCAGTTCCCCGCTGGCCATCAAACATCAGCTTATTAACAAACCGGGTCACCAGTTTGCTTTTATAGACAGGATCCGCCAGAATATCTCTTTTCGCTACAGGCCCTTTTCGTGGCATTTTCTTTTATCCACTCCTTACTTATTTACTGCTTCTTTGGCCGCTTCGTGCCGTATTTCGAACGTCCCTGCAACCGGTTTTCAACACCGGCAGAATCAAGAGCACCGCGCACCAAGTGATAGCGAACACCGGGAAGGTCTTTAACCCTGCCACCCCTGACCAGAACCACTGAGTGCTCCTGCAGGTTATGCCCGATTCCGGGGATGTAAGCAGTCACTTCAATTCCATTGGTCAGGCGGACTCTGGCAATTTTACGAAGAGCAGAGTTCGGCTTCTTTGGAGTAGTAGTAGAAACCCTTGTGCATACACCCCTTTTCTGCGGGGAACAATCAAGCGCTGGTGCAGATGATTTCTTGGTAATCTGTTGGCGTCCTTTACGCACTAATTGGTTAATTGTCGGCATCAGTCCACCTCCTTTATTCTTCTGTAATGGCAGCAACTGCTGCTTTGACTTTTATCCCGCACAATTTACCGAGTTGGTGCATCGTCTCGACATAGTGAGGTTTAATACCGCTATTTTCGCAAATTGCGAGCACCGGACGAGTTACTTTTTCTTCAGCGTCTGTTGCAATAAAAACGTGAAGAGCTTCTCCCTTTTCAAGGGCTTTCAGGGTTTGCTTGGCCCCGACAGTTTTTCGCCGGGCACTCTTAATCAGCTCTTCCAACTGGGTCAGTCACCTTTCCTTTTACACAGGCACAACCGAGCACGCCCTCGAGGCGCACCTTAAGATTCTATCACCGTCTGGAAACCTTGTCAATTAAAAGATCCGCATTAATCTTTAAATATCTCGGGATCTTCTTCGATCCGTTCCGGTCTTTGATCGGCTGTGGCGGCAATTACCGTCTCTTCCATGTCAAGACCGAAGTCCACTTCCGGCGTTGCTGCCGTTTCCTCCTGTGGCACCTGGCCTGCAGGATAAACTGCAATATTGCGGTAGCGGGTCATACCGGTTCCGGCTGGAATCAACTTGCCGATAATTACATTCTCTTTCAGGCCAAGCAGATGATCTTTGCGGCCTTTTATCGATGCTTCGGTCAACACACGGGTCGTCTCCTGGAAAGAAGCCGCAGAAAGGAACGATTCCGTGGCCAGAGAGGTTTTGGTAATGCCGAGTAGCAAAGCGCGCGCTAGAGCCGGACGGCCCCCTGCTTCAACTGTTTGGGTATTAATTTCTTCAAATAGATAGCTGTCGAGCATACCACCGGGCAGCAGATCGGTGTCACCCGGATCCTCTACTTTGACTTTCTTCAGCATCTGGCGAACAATGATTTCGATATGTTTATCATTGATATCAACACCTTGCATCTTGTAAACCCACTGAACTTCTTTTAAAAGGTAGAGCTGGACACCGCGCACCCCTTTAACTTTCAGTAATTCGTGAGGGTTTATTGAACCTTCGGTCATTTCATCACCAGCGTTAACTTTTTCGCTGTTTGCAATCTTAATCCGCGCCCCGTAAGGAATAGGGTATACCCGGTTTTCGCCATGCTCGGAGGTAATCCGAATTTCTCTTTTATAGCGTGTTTCAAGCACTTCAGCCTCGCCGGCTATTTCGGCGATTAGCGATTGTCCTTTCGGTTTACGGGCTTCGAAAAGTTCTTCGACCCGGGGCAGTCCCTGGGTGATATCATCTCCGGCTACTCCGCCGGTGTGGAATGTTCTCATCGTTAGCTGTGTGCCAGGCTCTCCAATCGACTGGGCAGCAATGATCCCCACCGCTTCGCCGACATTGACCAGTTTGCCGCTGGCCAGGTCCCGTCCATAACACTTGACACAAACTCCGTGACGGGTTTTGCAGGTCAGCGCTGAACGAAAGCGCACTTCTGTTATTTTTAGTTCCGCCACCTGGGCGGATAGCTCCTCGGTGATCAGCGTATCAGCTTCAATCAGCACTTCGCCGCTTTCAGGATGATATACCGGCTCCATTGTGAAGCGCCCAATCAGACGCAACACAGCATCTTCTAAATTTTCATCCTTGTCGAGAAATTCGCTTAAGCCAATTGACTGGCCTGTACCGCAGTCATCCTCGCGGATGATGACATCCTGCACAACATCAACCAGTCGGCGGGTCAGGTAACCGGAGTTTGCAGTCTTGAGTGCCGTATCGGCCAACCCTTTACGGGCACCGTGGGTGGAAATAAAAAACTCAATTACGGTTAGCCCTTCGCGGAAGTTAGCCTTGATCGGAATATCCATGATCCGGCCGGTCGGGTCAGCCATCAAACCACGCATCCCAGCCAGCTGGGTTATCTGCGATTCGTTACCACGGGCGCCGGAGTGGGCCATCATGTATATGGGGTTCAACTCGTCGAGTCCGTCCATCATCGCTTTCGAGACTTCTTCCTTGGCTTTACCCCAAATTTCGATTACCCGGTCATAACGCTCTTTCTCCGTGATCAAACCGTGAGCATACTGCTGTTCTGTGTTTTCTACTTTTTCCTCGGCGGCATAGAGGATTTCTTTTTTCTTAGGCGGAATGACAATGTCGTCAACCGCAACGGTCACTCCGGCTCTGGTTGCGTAGTGGAAACCAAGTGTTTTAACTTCGTCTAAGATTTCAGCTGTCTTGGTACTGCCATACATCCTGTAACAGCGGGCGATTAGCTCCGCCAGAAAATCCTTTTTGATCGCTTTATAGCGCGATCGTGACTCAAGTAGCTTTTGCGGGTCGGCATTCTTTAGCGGAATGAAGCTCTCCTCCGGTAGCGAGTTTGTAAAATCAGCGTTATTCATGTATGGAAAATCTTTTGGAAATACTTCATTGAAAATTACCTTGCCAACAGATGTCAGCAGATATTTCTTGCGGCGCACAAAATCGCGGCCTTTAAAACCTGAAGCTCGGATCAGAATCCGTGCGTGCAGATCAAGGTAACCAAGTTCGAAAGCAGTTATTGCCTCTTCCGGATCGGGGAAAACCTTACCCTCTCCCGGGACACCGTCTTTTTCCAGGGTCAGGTAGTAACAGCCAAGGACCATGTCCTGAGTCGGAGTAGTTACCGGACGCCCATCTTTAGGGTTAAGAATATTATGAGCCGACAACATCAACAATCGTGCCTCGGCTTGGGCTTCGGCAGACAATGGTACGTGGACAGCCATCTGGTCACCATCGAAGTCGGCATTGTAAGCGGCGCAAACCAGAGGGTGAATCTGAATCGCCCGTCCCTCAACCAGCACCGGTTCAAAGGCCTGAATACCAAGACGGTGCAGAGTCGGTGCGCGATTAAGCAGCACGGGGTGATCTTTGATCACTTCTTCCAGAACATCCCAGACCTCAGGGCGGACCTTTTCGACCATGCGCTTGGCGCTTTTGATATTATGAGCCATCCCTTCCTGGACCAGGCGTTTCATAACAAAAGGTTTAAAGAGCTCTAAGGCCATCTCTTTCGGCAGCCCGCATTGATACAGTTTTAGTTCAGGACCAACCACAATTACCGAACGGCCCGAGTAGTCTACTCTTTTGCCAAGCAGGTTCTGACGGAACCGTCCCTGCTTGCCTTTCAGCATGTCACTCAGCGATTTAAGGGGTCGGTTACCGGGCCCGGTTACAGGACGGCCACGACGGCCATTGTCAATCAGAGCGTCAACGGCTTCCTGCAGCATCCGCTTTTCGTTGCGGACAATGATATCAGGAGCGCCGAGATCAAGCAACCGCTTCAAACGATTGTTGCGGTTGATCACCCGGCGGTATAGATCGTTTAAGTCGGAAGTGGCAAAGCGCCCACCGTCCAATTGCACCATGGGGCGCAAATCAGGAGGAATAACCGGAATAGCATCGAGAACCATCCAGGAGGGATTATTGCCCGACTGACGAAAGGCTTCGACCACCTCCAGGCGACGGGTTGCCCGGATCTTTTTCTGGCCACTGGAGCTGAGCAGTTCTTCACGCAGTTCCTCGGCAATCTCATCCAAATTAAGGCTGGCCAGCAGCTTTTTTACCGCTTCTGCACCCATTTCGGCTTTAAAGCCTTTGCCACCCTTGAAAAGTGCCTGGTATTTATCAAAATACTCCCGGTACTCCACTTCTGTTAACAGTTGCTTCTTGCTTAAATATGTATCGCCGGGGTCGATAACCACGTAGGCGGCAAAATAGAGGATCTTCTCCAGGGCTCGAGGCGACATGTCAAGCAGCAGCCCCAAGCGGCTGGGGATACCTTTAAAATACCAGATATGCGAAACCGGAGCGGCCAATTCAATATGGCCCATCCTCTCACGGCGGACCTTGGCCCGGGTGACCTCAACCCCGCAACGATCGCAGACAATCCCCCGGTAACGGACCCTTTTGTATTTACCACAGTGGCATTCCCAGTCTTTCTGCGGTCCAAATATCTTCTCGCAGAACAGGCCTTCTCGTTCCGGTTTTAGGGTCCGGTAGTTAATCGTCTCTGGCTTTTTTACTTCGCCCCGCGACCAGGCCCTGATCTGCTCCGATGATGCCAGCCCTATTTTTAGAGCATCAAAGTTATTTACATCCAACAACAAGATCTCTCCTTTCGCCAGGGGTTAACCTGCGCTACTAGTAGATGTTTTCTTCTTCTTCTTCTTCCAGATCGCCCAAGTCTTCGTATTCTTCTTCCCGCACTCTTTTAGATTTCTTCTTTTTCGCTGAACGCTTCGGCTTCAACTCGAGATCCTCAGCATCTTCATCAATAACCGTATCTTCCTCTTCTTCTTCGAGCTCATCTAAAGAAACCTCTTCAACTTGAGGTTCCTCTTCGTCTTCATCGATGGTCAAAGATACCGGGACGGCAAGAAGATCTATTTCGTCTGCTTCATCTTCCCTTTTATCTAATTCCTCTGCCGAATCAGCCGCATTCTCATCTACCGCGCCGGCGCCAATTTCTTCATCTTCATCATCATCTTCTTCTTCCAGACACTCTTCATCGTCATCTTCATCTTTCGCTGCGAGCACTTCACTTTTTTCTTCGCGACGATAAACGAAGCGATCAATGTCATCTTCGTCCGATTCCATCCCCTCGATGTTAACATCAAGGCGGCGGTAGTCGGAATCGTCGTCGCCTTCTTTAATCTCAACCTCGCCTGTCTCGTCGCTTAACACCCGCACATCAAGACAGAGGCTCTGCAGTTCTTTGACCAAAACCTTGAACGATTCAGGCACTCCGGGCTCAGGGATATTTTCTCCCTTGACGATGGCTTCATAGGTTTTAACCCGACCAATAACGTCATCGGATTTGACAGTGAGGATCTCCTGCAAGGTGTAAGCGGCGCCGTAAGCCTCCAGGGCCCAAACTTCCATCTCCCCGAAACGCTGACCGCCAAACTGGGCTTTACCGCCAAGGGGCTGCTGCGTAACAAGCGAGTAGGGACCGGTGGAACGAGCGTGAATTTTATCGTCAACCAGGTGAGCGAGTTTAAGCATGTAAGCGTAACCCACGGTGATCATTTCATCAAAAGGCTCGCCGGTGCGGCCATCATAGAGGGTGGTTTTACCGTTTGCCGGCAGACCGGCTTCTTTCAGGCAATCAAAGACATCCTCTTCACGGGCCCCATCAAAAACCGGGGAAGCAATCTCTATCCCCAAAGTTCTGGCTGCCCAACCCAGGTGAGTTTCCAAAACCTGGCCGATGTTCATCCGCGAGGGAACCCCGAGCGGATTAAGTACGATTTCAAGGGATGTGCCGTCAGGCAAAAATGGCATATCTTCCTCCGGCAGGATCCGGGCGATTACACCCTTGTTACCATGCCGACCGGCCATTTTATCCCCCTCAGAAATCTTGCGTTTCTGGGCCACGTAAACCCTGACCAACTGATTTACGCCGGGTGACAGCTCATCGCCATCCTGGCGGTTAAAAACTTTTACATCCACGACAATACCCGATTCGCCGTGGGGAATGCGTAACGAAGTATCACGCACCTCGCGGGCTTTTTCACCAAAAATAGCCCGCAGCAGGCGCTCCTCAGCGGTCAGCTCGGTTTCACCTTTCGGGGTAACCTTGCCGACCAGGATATCGCCGGCTCTGACCTCGGCACCGGTGCGGATAATGCCACGTCCGTCTAAGTCCTTTAAGGCTTCTTCACCGACATTCGGGATATCACGGGTAATCTCTTCCGGTCCCAGTTTGGTATCACGGGCTTCTGATTCATACTCTTCAATGTGGATCGAAGTAAAAACATCCTCTTTAACCAGTTTCTCACTGATTAGGATGGCATCTTCGTAGTTGTAGCCCTCCCAGGGCAGAAAGGCCACCAGCACATTGCGGCCCAGAGCCAGCTCGCCTAAGCTGGTACAGGAACCATCAGCAAGAACCTGGCCGGCTTTTACCTGCTGGCCATGCTGCACAATCGGGTGCTGGTTGACACAGGTCCCCTGGTTAGAGCGCTTAAACTTCTGCAAACCATAGATATCAAGACCCTTGTTCTGGCCATATTGCTGGTTATCTGCCTCAAAGCGTTCCCGGGTGCGACCGTTTATACTATAATTCAGACCCTCTTCATCACCTCTGCGGCGGACAACAATTTCGCTGCTCGTTACCCGGATTACTTCGCCGTTATTTAAACAAACTGCAACGGCTCCTGAATCGACAGCAGCCTTCTGCTCCAAACCGGTACCAACTAACGGCGCTTCGGTTTTCAACAAAGGCACCGCCTGGCGCTGCATATTAGCGCCCATCAGGGCCCGGTTTGCGTCATCGTTTTCAAGGAAGGGGATGAGAGCAGTAGCCACGCTGACCAGCTGTTTCGGAGACACATCCATAAAATCAACTTCATTTGGGTGACGCATAACCGTATCGTAGTAATAACGGCAGGTAACACGGTTACCGGTAAAAAACCCTTTGTCATCTAAGAGAGCGTTGGCCTGGGCAATGACAAAACGGTCTTCGTCGTCAGCGGTCAGGTAAACAATTTCGGCAGTAACCCGGCCTTCTTTTTTATCTACCCGTCGGTAGGGGGTCTCCATAAATCCGTATTCGTTAATACGGGCATAAGTGCCCAGGGAGCCGATCAGGCCAATATTCGGACCTTCGGGGGTCTCAATCGGGCAAACCCGGCCGTAGTGGGAGTGGTGTACATCTCGCACTTCAGTGCCGGCCCGCTCGCGGCTTAAACCACCGGGACCAAGAGCGCTTATCCTTCTTTTATGGGTCAATTCGGCCAGCGGGTTGGTCTGGTCCATAAACTGCGACAGCTGGCTGCTGCCGAAAAATTCTTTGATCGAAGCAATCACCGGACGAATGTTAATTAAAGCCTGGGGGGTGATCGCCTCTACATCCTGAATGGTCATCCTTTCCCGCACTACTCTTTCCATACGGGAAAGCCCGATCCGGAACTGGTTCTGCAACAGCTCACCAACGCTGCGCAGACGGCGGTTACCCAGGTGGTCGATATCATCAACAAAACCGATGCCGTCAAGCAAATTTAGAATATAGCTGACTGAGGCTACAATATCTTCTTTAGCCAGGTGCTTGGTCTCCAGCGGAACGATACCGTTGCCAATCACCAGGTGTGGATTATCACGGTGCAAAATCATCGCCTGGGTAATCCGGTGCTCATCGATAACACGGGCAGTCTGTTCATCAACTACGGTGCCGGACGAATATAACACTTTACCACTGACCGGATCTTTAAGATCGGCGGCCAGTTCATGCCCATAGAGCCGGTTGGTCATTGAGAGCTTTTTATTGGCCTTGAAACGGCCAACATGAGCAAAATCGTAACGTTTGCTATCAAAAAACAGTGATTCAAACAGGTTGCGGGCATTGTCTACATTTAGAGGTTCACCAGGGCGCAGACGCTTGTATACTTCCAGAAGTGCGCTTTCCACCGAGTCGGTGCTATCTTTTTCAAGCATTTCCGCCAGACGGGAATCGTTGTTAAAAAGAGCCAGAATCGCTTCGTTCGTGCCATAGCCGATGGCCCGCAGCAAAACGGAAACCGGTATTTTACGGGTCCGGTCAACCCTGACAAAAAGGGCATCGGATACATCAGTTTCGAATTCAAGCCATGTTCCCCTATTGGGTATGATCGTGGCACTGATCAGTTCTTTTCCGGTGCTGCCGGTAGGATCGGGCTGTTTTTTAAAATAGACACCCGGCGACCGGACCAGCTGACTGACTATAACCCTTTCGGCACCGTTAATAATAAAAGTGCCGTTTTCAGTCATCATCGGAAAGTCGCCCATGAAAACTTCCTGCTCTTTAACCTCGCCTGTTTCCTTGTTGATCAGGCGCACCCTGACTTTAAGTGGTACGGAATAGGTAGCATCGCGTTCTTTACAGTCATCAACAGAATACTTCGGTTCGCCTAAAGTATAGTCAAAAAACTCAAGCACCAGGTTTCCGGTAAAATCCTGGATCGGTGAAAAATCATCAAATATGTCTTTCAGGCCCTGGTTTAAAAACCAGTTAAATGAACTGCGCTGGACCTCAATTAAATTCGGAAGATCCAGGACTTCGGTGATACGGGCATAAGACCGGCGTTCGTTTCTTTCAGCGACAATAATGCTGGACATTAAAAAAAATCACTCCCCTGGTACCTGGTTTATGATTTAAATCTTTAAGAAACAAGCTGCTTTATCGACTCAGCCAGTTCGGTTCTCTGACTCCTGAGGATATGAAGTTATAGAGTAGATGATGCAAATCACTTCTCATATTTATAATTCGTGGCAGTACTAGACATCTTGAAATATTATCACAAGCATTTGGCGCCGTCAAGCATTTAGAAAGCAATTTTTATACCAAAGTAAGTTTTTTGAACAATAAATATAAAGGGAGCGTATTTCAAACGCTCCCAGACAATTGCTCTCAGTTTTATAGTACTATGGCAGTTACTTGAGCTCGACTGAGCCGCCGGCCTCTTCAATCTTGGCTTTTGTTGCTTCTGCTTCTTCTTTGTTCACTTTTTCCTGCACGTTACCGGGGGCGCCGTCAACCAAGTCTTTTGCTTCTTTCAGACCTAAGCCGGTGATCTCGCGGACAACTTTGATAACCTGGATTTTCTTTTCGCCGGCTGAGGTAAGAACCACATCAAACTCATCTTTTTCTTCTTCCTCAGCAGCAGCTACACCACCAGCAGGAGCGGCAGCAACAGCTACCGGAGCCGCAGCGGTTACGCCAAACTCTTCTTCCAGAGCTTTGACCAGTACGGAAAGTTCCAAAACGGTCATTCCTTTTACCAGCTCCATGATTTCGCTTACTTTATTATCGCTTTTTGCCATTATTTCTGATACTCCTTTAAAGTTATATTGTTTACATTTATGATGCTAATCAAGTTCTATTTAAGCCGTTTCTTTCTGCAATCGTATTGCGTCTACAGTGTAGACCAACTGTCGCAGGGTGCCTTGAAGCACGTTGACCAGGCCGGAAATGGGAGCCTGGAAACCGCCCACAACTCTGGCCAGCAACACATCACGTGGTGGGATCTCGCCCAGCGCTTTAATGGCCTGTTCATCCAGCACCTGACCGGTTAATAACCCACCCTTGATAACCAGCGCTTCATTTTCCTTGGCAAAATCACTAAATATTTTCGCTGCCGCGACCGGGTCCGCATTTGAATAGGCGATCGCCGTAGGACCCTCGAAGAAAGGCTCGAGTTGCTCAATTCCGGCAGCCTTGCAAGCCAGACGGTTCAGGGTGTTTTTTGTTATGCGATATAAACAGTTTTCGTTACGTAAGCGTCCGCGCAGGTCACTGATCGCCTTCACATTCAACCCACGGTAATCAGTAACAATTACCAGCTCAGCATTTTTGAGCTCTTCGGTTACCTCTTCCAGCATCCTGTTCTTCATATCCCTGGTGATCAATAAATTCACCTCCTTACGTTTTAGGTCTGTCAAACTTAAAGGGGACTTTCCGTGATGGAAAGTCCCGCTGGTGAAAGCTTTAAGGAAACCTGTTCTCTTAAAACTAAGGCGAGCTTTTCCTGGACAGGCGGCCGGCAATGGCCATTAAACAATGATGTGCCTGGCGTCAACGGAAAGGCAGTTTATTAACTTTTCAAACCTGCGTGTAAACTATTTTGCCTCCGGGCCGGCATTGGTTCTAACCCCCGGACCCATAGTCGAACTGACGGTTACTGATTTGATATACTGCCCTTTGGCCGCGGCCGGTCGGGCTTTAATCAGGGCTTCGATTATCGCCTCAAAGTTTTCGACCAACTTTTCATGCGTAAAAGATACCTTACCGATCGGCACATGAACATTTCCGGCCTTTTCGGTGCGGAATTCGACCTTACCAGCTTTGATATCGCTGATTGCCTTGTCGATTTCGAAGGTTACAGTTCCGCTTTTCGGGTTGGGCATCAAGCCACGTGGGCCGAGCACTTTACCCAGTTTACCGACTGAACCCATCATGTCGGGAGTTGCCACAGCCACGTCAAAATCGAGCCACCCTTCCTGAACCTTGGCCACCAGTTCATCGCCTCCGGCAAAATCAGCGCCGGCTACTTCCGCTTCCCTGATTTTTTCGCCCTTGGCGAAAACAGCGACCCGCTGGGTTTTGCCTGTGCCGTGAGGCAGAACCAGTGAACCGCGAACCTGCTGATCGGCATGTTTCGGGTTGACGCCCAGGCGGACAGCCAGTTCGACTGACTCATCAAAAGAGCGTTTACTCATCTCCTGCACCAGGCGCAGGGCATCTGCCGGGTCATACTTCTGATCGCGGTCATACAGTTTGCGTGCTTCTTCGTACTTCTTACCTCTTTTTGGCATTCTTTCAAGACCTCCCGTGGTCTGCGGGCTGTGTAGCCCTCCCACTTAAAATATAGCGTACCGGTATGGTAGACTATCCTTCAACAACGATGCCCATACTGCGGGCTGTTCCTTCAATAATCCTTGCTGCGGCATCCACATCGTAGGCGTTAAGATCTTCCATCTTCTGACTGGCGATCTCCTTCACCTTATCTCGCGAAATGGTTGCAACCTTGATCCGGTTAGGTTCACCGGAGGCTTTTTCAAGACCAACCGCTTTTTTCAGCAGCACAGCTGCCGGTGGAGTTTTGGTAACAAAGGAAAAAGAACGATCTTCGTAAACGGTCAGCTCAATCGGGATAATCAGCCCGGAATCCTGAGCAGTGCGTTCGTTAAACTCCTTGCAAAAAGCCATAATATTGACTCCATGCTGACCAAGAGCCGGGCCAACCGGAGGGGCTGGGGTCGCTTTGCCGGCCGGTATCTGCAGTTTGGTCATCCCAATAATTCTTTTCTTTCTAGCCATAATTAATCTTACCTCCCGGCTGTAGCTGCTTGCAATGAAGCGGCACAGCACTGATTAAAATTTAATCACCTGGTGGAACTCCAGTTCTACCGGTGTTTCACGTCCAAACATTGATACAGACACCTTTACGGTGCCCTTTTCGCTGTTGATCTCTTCAACCTTGCCTTCAAAATTTTTAAATGGCCCACTGACCACGCGCACCACCTGCTGTAAATCAAAATCGATGCGCGGTTTACCTTCCACTACTCCCACAGATCGCAGGATATGGATGATCTCTTTTTCACTTAATGGTACCGGCTTTGACCCGGGACCGACAAATCCCGTTACCCCGGGAGTGTTACGAACCACATACCAGGAGTCATCGTCCATGACCATCTCCACCAAAACATAACCGGGAAAAACTTTTTTTTCGACAGTCCGCTTCTGACCGCTGCGACTGGTTATTTCCTTTTCCGTCGGCACCATGATCCTGAAGATTTTGTCCTTCATGTCCATTGAATCGACACGTCGTTCCAGGTTGGTCATGACCCTTTTTTCATAACCGGCATAGGTATGGATTACATACCAGTCTTTTTTTACCTGACTTTCTTCACTTTCAATACCGTTCTCGTTTTCGGCGACCTCTTCCATGCCGTTTTTAGTTCCCGTTTTTGCTTCAGTATTCATCACAGAGGAAATGCCTCGGCATTTCCGGTCACACTCCTTACCTTTACATTGGCCCTGCTGATATTAGCGGATTACCAGCTGTAAAATAGCCAGGAACATTGTATCAAGAAGCCAGAAAAAGGCGCCGATCACTAATACGGCCGATAGAACAATGCCGGTAAATACACTGAACTCACGCCTGGTCGGCCAATTAACTTTTTTTAGCTCGCCCCTGACTTCACCAATATATTTGCTTATCCGTTTAAAAATACGCATTCTTTTAATCCCTCACCTTGTTCGCCAGCTGAACTGCGGACTCCCTGTCGTTGGCTTTGGTAAAACTGATCGGTATTATTTTGTTTCCTTATGCAGGGTATGAACTTTGCAGCGACTGCAATACTTTTTCATCTCAATCCGGTCTGGATTGTTTTTTTTGTTCTTGCGGGTTGTGTAGTTCCGCTCTTTACATTCACCGCAGGCCATATGAACTGTTACACGCATTTTTATTCCACCTGCCTCTTAAACTCGTAAATATGAATCTATCATAATATCTTTCGGTATGTCAACAACCAAAGCATTTTTAAGGGGCGGTGGATGTAGGCCCGCCCCTTAAATGAGCAACAGTTTCTAGGCCTCATTACTCGCTGACAGCGGTGACCACGCCGGCGCCGACAGTGCGGCCGCCTTCGCGAATCGCGAAGCGCACGCCTTCTTCGACGGCAATCGGGGTAATCAGCGAGATATCCATGTTCACGTTATCACCGGGCATCACCATCTCCATGCCGTCGGGCAGGGTAATATTGCCGGTAACATCAGTGGTCCGGAAGTAGAACTGCGGACGATAGCCCTGGAAAAACGGAGTGTGA
>Ga0194126_10002111_pt1 | contig 32563 bp, 29 predicted proteins | sample TA2KigC150mmetaG_FD_148641 | JGI IMG/M metagenome (GOLD analysis project Ga0194126, IMG submission 148641) | Freshwater microbial communities from Lake Tanganyika, Tanzania - TA2015035 Kigoma Deep Cast 150m | ecosystem: Environmental > Aquatic > Freshwater > Lake | place: Tanzania: Lake... | reverse complement strand
CATGTCCCTTCCGTCGACCTCCTTAAGCCTGCCTATTAAATCAGACTTCTATTTGTGCCAGTATGTCTCAATTATTTCAATAGGCTGATTTTGTTTCTTTGTAGGTGAAGGTGGTACACCAAAAACTGCAAGATTATCAAACCACTTTTTTCTTTCTTAAAAGCATCTTTTTATTGATTTTCATTCGAACCATTCACATCAATCCAGGATTGACCGTGAGGACTTTAAATGGAAATATTGCAGAATCTTGAACTCCTGTTATCGCTTAGTAGTGGCTGTTATGTGCAGCTATATATAACAGCCAAAAAACCAAATAAATAGAGCCATATTAAGGGGCTGCTTGATTGGACAACCTGTAGTCCGGCATTTTAACTTCTGCCATTCGCTTTCAGGATGACCATTACCCTTTTATGACTCCAGTATTTTTTTGCGATCCCAGATCCGGGAATCCCTGAGCTCTTTTTTTAAGTGGGTGCTTCGGCAGATACTTTAGGCTTCCTTCTCGCTGCTGAAGGCCTGCTCACTGTATCCAACTCCCGCTCCCGATATTTTACTTGCTCCTCAGTTTTAACCCGTCCTGGGTCTCGCAATCTCTTTTACTCTTCTTAATTATAAGTTTACTTATTTTCGGAAAGATTTCAAGGATTAAATATATTCATAAATAGCTTCTTATGGTCGTTTTCAGCAGTTAATATATGTTGTTGACTGTTTCCTTTTTTAATCCAACAATTCCGACTGATTAATCAGACTTATGATATTTCAGTCAGCCGATGTGCATGAGCTGAATATCAGCTTTGGGCTTGCATCTTATCGTATATATCCTGCATTATAAAAGAAAAAGGAGTTTTACATGTTTAAAATACTTTTGTCTTCGATAATAATCATCCTGTTTTCTGTTTCAGCATATGCTGATGATGCAGTGGTCGCGAAGGTGAACGGCGCTGCTTTTACGAAAAAAGATCTCGAGGCTGAGGTGGACAGATTGATACCTCAGACTACATTTCATCGCAATGTTCCACAGGAAAAACGCAAGTTTTACTATGATAAAGCAATTGAGGCGCTTGTCAACAGAGAGCTTCAGTATAAGGATGCAGTGGCAAAGGGCATGGAGATAGATAAGGAAAAGGTGAATGCCCAGATGGAAAAGATCAGAAAAAAATTCAAGTCACCGGAGGAATATAAGGCGGCCCTTGAGAAGGAAGGAATAACAGAGGAAAAGGTGCGCGCACAGGTTGAGAAAGAAATACTTGTGCAGAATATGGTTGCAAAAAAGGTGACAGAGGCATCAAAGATCAGCGAAAAGGATCTGAAAGAGTATTATGAAAAGAACGCTTCTAAGTTTAAACAACCTGAGAGTGTTAAACTGAGGCTTATTTCCACAAAGGATGAGAAGAAAGCTCAGGACATTCTGGCCAGAATAAAGGCCGGTGAGGACTTTGGTGACCTTGCATACAAGATGTCTGAAGACAGTTATCGCGTTAAGTCCGGAGACATTGGTTACATGCATAAAGGCAGGATGCTTCCGGAGATTGAAGAAGCAGCATTCAAGCTTAAAGTCGGAGAGATGAGTGATCTAATCAAGGCTGAGAACAACTGGTATATCATTAAACTTGAAGATAAGAAGCCCGAACATCAGTTGTCTTTTGAAGAAACTAAGGACAAACTGAAAAAGGAACTTGAGACCACCAGGGCACAGGAACTCAAGGAAGCATGGATAACTGATCTGAGGGCAAAGGCCAAGATAGAAGTTTTATTAAAAACAGAGACAGAAAGTAGCACTCAGAAGTAGCAATGCGCAATAAGATATTGCTCATCGAAGATTATGAGGTTGTTCAGCGGATATTGAAGGAGTAAGCGGATAGAAGAGCAGTTTGCTTTGTTTGCAGCATGAAACGGGCTTCAGGTCATTAGAATAAGCTCACAGGAAATACCGGATTTATGATATGAAGCTGTTCACAAGCTTCATTAACTCCTGCGTCTGTATGGGTTTTGTAAGATAAGCATTTGCTCCGATGGCTAAGGCCTTGTTCTTATCTTCTTCAGCGCCTTCTGTTGTAATCATAATGATAGGGATACTCTTATAAGAAGGATTATTCCTGACAAGACTTACTAATTTCAGGCCGTCCATTATGGGCATATTAATGTCAGCAAGGATAATATCTATCTTTTCTGAGGACAATTTCTTTAATGCATCAACACCGTCTGTTGCCTCAATAACCCTTGACCCGGGTATCCTCTTTATGGCAAATCCTATGAGTTGTCTCATAGTTGGTGAATCTTCAACAACAAGAACATTCAACATGTATGCCTCCTCTGTATGCTATCTTCTCGGCTTCTCCTTCAGAAGATCAAGGAAACTCTGTATGGTTGTAAGTTTTCTCTCAGATTGTGTATAGAGTCTTGAAGAAAATATTGCAGTGGCAGCATGACCTGCCAATAAATTAAAAAGTTCATAATCAATATTAGAAAATGAGGTCTTTTGCATAAAGAGTGAATAAATTGAGATTACACCAATAACATGTTCTTTTATCTTTAGCGGAATGCATACAAATGGGTTTGCAGCGTTAATTCCTGAAGTTGCCGTATCAGTCATATTTTCCGTGAAATGACTCACTCCTTCTTTTGCTACTCTTCCGATAGTGCCTTCCCCCATTTTTACCTTTGGCATTTCATTGAGAGACAAACCTTCAGAAGCAGCCGGCAGGAGCTCATTTGTTTTATCGTCCATAAGGAATATTGCGAACTTTTCAGCTCCTACCAGGTTAATTATTATTTCCATTACTACCCGTAAAACCTCATTGAAGTCCAGGGTCGAATGGAGTTGATAGCTTGCCACATAGAGATTTGCAAGCATATTATTCTCAGCCTCTACATCCACATATTTAGCTGCGAAATCCTTATTTTCTTCCTCTGCCTTTTTGTATCTGTCCAGGATGGAATTAATCTCATCCTCGAGCAGCTTTATCCTGTCTTCATAGAGTCTGATCCTTCCTTCACTCCCTGTCTTCTCAATAGACTCTTCGAGCTCTGCTATCCTGAACCTGAGTCTCTCGTTTTCTTTGATCAGATCTTTGGTAAACTCCTCTCCCCTTTTGAAGATCTGAAGAAACTCATCCACTTTCCTTGTTATATTGGAGTCTTTTTCCATGAATCCTCCACTCTATGAATCTTTACCCCTTGGTGTTTCTTTAGCTAATTTTATTATCTCAACGGGTATCCTGGAGATGGGCAACACCATCTCTGCAGCATCTGCCCTTATAACTTCTGCAGGCATACCAAAAACCACAGCAGTATCTTCTGATTCAGCTATAGTATACCCTCCTCTCTTCTTAATTTCCAGCATTCCTGATCTTCCATCATTACCCATACCCGTCAATATAACACCCAAAGCTTTTGATCCAAAAATATCAGCAACAGATGACATCATTACATCTATAGACGGTATGTATTTATCTGTACTTTTCGGCTCTTTTATGACAGTCACTATTCCCTCAGCCATTTTCTTAAATGACATGTGAAAGCCTCCCGGACAGATGAGAACTTTTCCCATTTCCAGTTCGTCATCATCGGCAGCCTCCTTCACATAAACCTTTGAGATTGCGTTCAACCTCTCTGCAAATGACGCAGTAAAACCTTTTGGCATATGCTGGCTTATCACTATCCCGGCTGGAAAATTTCCAGGGAGTTTCGAGAGAATTATCTTCAGTGCAGCAGGCCCGCCGGTTGATGAACCTATGGCGACAACCTGAATGTTATCTGAGGTATCTAATATTGGTCTTTGAAAAGTTTTTTCCTCAAGTAATTCGAGATTTTTGCTCAGTTTGTCCAGACGAAAGCCCTTGATCCCTTTGACTTTTCTTAATAAATCACTCTCCAGTCTATGGAATTCGGAGGAGACCATACGCGGCGGTTTTGCAACGAAATCAGCCGCCCCGAATTCGAGCGCCCTAAAAACAGTCTTTGAGTCAAAATATGAACTGACAATGATTACAGGGGTTGGTCTGTTGCTCATCAACCACCTGAGGAAACTGAAACCATCCATCTCGGGCATTTCGATGTCGAGGGTTATGATGTCAGGATTGAGCCTTAGTGTCTTTGCCATTGCATCAATACCGTCAGAGGCTATGCCTGCTACTTCGATATTGGCATCTGACTCAAGCATTTTTTTGATTGTCTGTCTGCTGTATGCAGAGTCATCAACAATAAGCACCCTGACTTTAGACATCTACAGAGGCTCCTTTTTTTGCGGGTTTTTGATAGACCATGTCATATTTAAAATGTCTCAGGGAAAAGGCAGTGGATATATTTATTAATGATTCAGCATGGCCCAGTAATAAATATCCTCCATCAGCAAGTCTTTCATAAAACATCTCGATCACTTTTTTTCGCGATGGATAGTCAAAATAGATTAACACATTTCTGCAGAATACTACATCCACAGTTCCCACCAATTTTACCTTGAAGGGATCGAGAAGATTGAGATGGCTGAAATTAACGTATTGTTTGACATTGTCTGATATCCTCGAAATATTATCTTCTTCCCTGAAATATTTTCTCAGAAAATAGGGCTCTGTTGCCCTGAACGAATTTTTTCTGTATATGCCGCTTCTTGCTGCCTGAAGAACCCTCTGGTTTATATCACTGCCGAAAATCTCTATGTTCCAGTTGTGAAAATATCCTTTTTCAAGCACGAGGATGGCAATAGTATAGGGCTCCTCACCTGTTGAACAGCCTGCAGACCAAACCCTCAGTCTTTTTTTATCTTTATTTATATCCTTGAGTTCAGGGAGAATCTCCTCACTGAATGTCTTGAGCTGATTTTGCTCTCTAAAAAAATATGTCTCGTTTATAGTAATAATATCTATGATTGAAGCGAGCTCTTCCTCACGATTTTTGTGATACAGCAGATAGCGGTAATATTCCCTGAAATTACTGAAGTGGAGGGTCCGCACCCTCCGTGAAAGCCTTTTTTCAAGGAGATATCGTGAGTCGTCATCAAAATATATCCCGCAGTAATCCCTGACAAAATCCCTGATAAGTCTGAAGACTTCTTCCTCAAGTGGTATTATCTCTTCTTTTTCGAACATTTGGATTTAGATTCTTTCATCCTGTAGCAATTAATCATAAATGCTAACTTATTTTAAGGCTCTCTTCAATCGCCTTTTTTACTATCGGATCTTGCTCGATATCAAGAATTTTTTCGAGTTCCCTTCGTATAATACCCCTTGCTTTTTTCCCTAAAACCTCTACAGCAGCCATTCTTGTTGCCCAATCAGCATCGTAGAGAAAGGGCATTAATTTATCCTGACTGTCCTCAAATGATGAAAGCGCTTTTATGGCGGTCCTTCTGACCTCTTTATCTTCTGAAGCAAGCATCTTCAATAAGGCATATTTTGCCTCATCCCCGCCTATCCTGCTGAGAGACTCTATTGTTGTTGTCACAACAAAACCATTTCTGTCGGATAGAAGCCCGATAAGCGGTTTAACAGCCCGGTTGTCTTTAAGCATACCTAAGGACTTTGATACAGCAACCCGGACGGAGTCATCTGTATCGGACAGGAGATGAGAGAGGGCCTCAAAGACGCCTTTACCCCCTATGCGGCCAAGGCTGACAGCTGATGAAACCCTGATGAAAGGTTCCTCATCAGTAAGCGCAAAGATGAGAAACCTGATGGAATCTTCTGTCTTTAATAGTGAAAATGCTTCAACGCAAGCCTTCCTTACATTTACATTCCCATCCTTAAGCGCGAAACCAAGGGCAGGCACTGCCTCTTTTGAGCCTGTTTTCCCGAGTATCAAAGCTGCGTTTCTCCTGAGTATCGGGTTCATATTACCGAGCATACTTATGAGTTCATCGGTTGAAAGCCATGCTCCAAGGTTTGAGAGCGCCTCAACAGCAGCTTCCTGAACGTCCTGATATGGGTCGGTCAGGAGTCTTTTGATGGGTTCTACGGACTTTGGATCACTGATTTTCGAAAGCGCTATCGCAGAGATGGAGCGGATATGTCCATCGTCATCATCCAGAAGATTCTCAAAAACAGGGGAATAAACAGGAGAGACTATCCTGCTTGCTATGTCGCATATAAAACGCTTTTGATAAACATTCTCGGTCTCAAACAGTTTTAATAAAGATTCCGGTCTGTCTTTCCCGATAAATACGAAGGCCCTTTTAACTTCTTCTGCGAAATCTTCTTCCTGTGATATATCGAGGAGAGGAGTGAAAGCCCTCTCATCTTTCATTAAACCGAGGATGAGTATTGCAGATTTCCTTGCCTCAGGCTTGTTGGACCATGCATGCGCTATAAGTATATCTAATGTCCTGTCACCGATAAGTCTTTTTATTTCCCCTGTTACTATTTCTTCACTTATTCCTTTGCGGTAGAATCTCTCTATGCTGCGCAGGGTTTCTTCCTGTGCAGTCTTTGACGGATCTTCTAAAAAAGGGATTATATGTTTTAGCGTATCAGGATCTGCAATCAAACTCAGAGACTTTATAGTAGGTATCCTGAGTGTTTTTTTGTCTAATGCCTTTATTAAGGCCGGTACAGCCTTCCTGTCTCCAATCCTGCCAAGCGCATCAGCTGCAGGATAGGCTGTCCAGATATCATCACTCTCGACTATTTCTATTAAGGCGTCAACCACAGATGATTCGCCTACCTTACCGATATGTTCTATGGCTGTGGCGCGAACATTTTCGTCGTCATCCCTGAGGGCGCTGAGCATTAGCGGGAGGGATCTGCTGTCTTTAAATTCTCCGAGGACATCTATGATGAATTTTCTTACATCCCTGTTAGGTGTATTGAATGCCTCGATAAGAAAAATAGTTGCCTTTTTATTGAGTCTCACGAGAGCTTCAATTGCAGAGTTCCTTGCTCCTGCATTATCGTCAAGATATAGGAGATTAATCAAACTATTGATATAGGTTTCGATCGGATGTTCTTCGATGATGATATCTACGGCAGTGTTCCTTACCCTCCAGCTTGTGTCTTCCATAGCTTTCAGGAGCAGATTTATAGAAGAAATGTCACCTGACTTTCCCTTCAGTCTTTCAAGAGCATCCCTCCTGACTTCAACATCATTATCTTTCAGTAGCCTTTCCAGTTCCTGCATCTTCTTCCAATATCCTTTCTGACTCTTTCAGAATTATCTTTTCTTCTGAGGTAAGGAGGTAGTCTATATTGAGAAGGATTATTATCCTATCGTCTTTCTTGCCAAGCCCGGTAAGGTACTTTTTTTGCAGGCCTTTGAATATGCTTGGGGGAGTTGTGATCTCCTGGACATTCAGGGAAAGTATCTCTTTTATTTCATCTACGAGCAATCCGATTTTCTCGCTCTCAGACCGCACTATTATGACAAGCTCTTTTGTATCAGTGGATTTGACGCCGAATCTTTTTCTCAGATCAAGGAGTGGCAACACTTCCCCCCTAACAGTGATAACACCTGAGAGAAAGTCAGGCAGTTCCGGCAATGAATAGACTTTTTGTGTATTGAGGATCTCAACAACTTTATTGATCTCAATCCCGAATATTTCCTCTCCTATCTTAAAAACAGCAAATTTCATAACGTTATTAACTTCTTTCCTCCCAATACGATTCTGTTTTTTCTAAGGCAGACCTAATTGAGACATCATGGACTCTAATTGGGCAAATTCAGTGTCATAAGCCTTTTCGAAGCCGCTGTAACGTTTGTAAATTGAATGGAGAATTGCGGAACTTTCCGGTCTTGTGTCTGTCAGCGCAGTGAGTGCAATCTCAAGAGATTCTTTCGTCCCCTGAGGCATTGTCTTGCTGACGCATACAATGAACCCCGGGAGATTTTCAGAGAACTGAATAAACTTGAGTCCTTTATCTTTAAATTTGTTTGCTTCGCTCTCTCTTATTCCTCCCGCGTCGAAATTTGCGCTCAGGACTGCATCTGCCACAGCTTCATGTGAGCCGAGATATTCATAATGGAGCAGATCTTTTAAATCAATTCCCGCATTAAGGAGCATATTCCTTGGAGCGATGTAGCTCGAGAGTGAGTGCGGATCTCCAAAAGCGAATTTTCGTCCCCTGATGTCTTCGATCGAGTTAATCCTGCCGGCGCTTTTTGTTACGATGACAGAACGATACGTAGATTTTCCTTGAATCAATGCTTTGGCAATAACCTGGGTTCCATATTTTTTCTTTGCTAGGATGTACGTAACAGGGCTTACAAAAGAGAATTGAGTAAGGCCCTTCTCAATATCCCGTAAAATACCCTCATAATCAGATACGACCTTCAGCACAACCTTCTTCCCGGTTTTTTTGCTGAGATGTTCTGCCAAAGGGCTGAATTTTTCCTGAATCTCGAGAGGCGAAACTCCACCAACAGGCTCAACGCCGAACCTTACAATATCAATGTCTGTATAGCCGGCTGACCCTTCATCGGGTAACTTAATCCTCTTCAGTTCATTTGTCAGAAGTTCTGTATTCTTGAACAAACCCTTTAGTGACTGGTTTATGCTGAACATTCTGTCCATGTTATGCTTTGGAGTATCTTTTATCTTCTCGATAGAGCTGAATATCTGGCTTGCGCCTGCCCTTTGTTCATTAACAGCCTTGGCTATCTGAATACTTTTTTCAGATGCGAGTTCCATAGCTTCAGATATATGCTTGGTGCTTATAAGTTGTTCATTTGTTGCAGTTCTCACATGATTGGAAACGTCTCTCATTTTCTCTGTAGCTTTTGTGATCAGCAGTGTGCCTTTGCTCTGTTCTAAAGTAGCCTTGGCAATCTGTGAAACCATGTTTTTTACTTTTTCCATGGACTCTGAAACAAGTCTTGTTGTCTTTGCCTGTTCCGCAGTCGAGCGCTCAATGGAAAATGACATTTCTGCTGATTTTTTAGAACTCTCGACTATCTTGCTGAGGGCGTCGCCTGCGTCATTTGCAACACTTAATCCTTCTTCTACAGACCTGAGGCCTTCATCCATAGCGAGAATAGCGTCTTTTACCTCCTGCTGTACGGCCTGAATAAGTGCCGCTATCTCGTGCGTTGAGAAGGATGTTCGCTCTGCAAGGTCTTTTATTTCATCAGCAACAACCGAAAACCCTTTCCCGTGTTCACCTGCCTGAGCAGCAAGTATAGCTGCGTTAAGGGCGAGCAGGGTTGTCTGATCTGTAACCTCATCAATGACATTCAGGATTTTGCCGATTTCATCTGATCTCACGCCAAGTTTATTTATGGAATTGGCTGTGTTGTCAAATGATATTTTGATATTCTGAATCCCTTCTATAGTTTTCCCCACTGACGATATGCCGAGAGTAGATGCTTCATTTTTTACCTTTTCCGACAGCATCGCAGATTCTTTTGCGCTCTGTTCAACTTCTTTGATGGAAGAGGAAATTTCTTCTGTTGCAGCAAGCGTTTCTTCCGAGGCTGCAGCAAGTTCCTCCGCCTTATAGGCTACCTCTTTTATTGTTGCAGACAGTTCTTCAATTGAGGATGATGTTGTGTCGACTACATTTGACAGTTCCTGGGCGCTATGTGCAACCTGACTTATACTTGTGACAATTTCTTCCATTGACGCTGCTTTTTCCTCTGTAGAGACTGCAAGACGCTCAGTGCTCTCAGAGATCTCCGCTGCCGCTGAATTCATCTCCTCTAATGAACTCGCAATATTGGCTATTGCCTCAGTTTCGAGTTTTGTATTTTCTCTAACTTTATTAAATTCAGATTCTACTTTTTCAGCAACCGCGGTTACGCGTTTTGACCCGTTCTTAACCCTCTGGAAAATATCACCGAGAGAGCGGGAAGATTCATTCATAGCCTTGCTCGTCCTGCCTATCTCGTCATCTGCCTTCAGATCCAGGCGAAAGGTGAGATCTCCGTCGGCCAGGGATCTGGCGGCTTTTTCAATGGATTGAAGCGGTTTAATTACCAGTTTCCTGGCAACTATCCAGAATAAAAAAGCTACTACTGTGATTCCTATGATCGAGATAAGCGTGACCCACATAATAGACTGAAAACTTCTGCCATATATTTTTTCGAGCGAAACAGCACTGAATGATACAATACCGGACCACAGGATTCCGGTGATCAGCAGTCCTATAACAAAGATCAGATACTTGAATTCGAGGCTTTCTCTTGAAATTTTTCTCATAAGGCCCCCTTAAGACAATTAAGAGTTAAAATTATTTTCATTTTAGATGCAGGGCAATTGCCTCTTCCATATTTATTACTGAGACGAAGCGCTTATCTACAACAGCTATGCCATCAATGAATTTGAGTTCTTTTTCTGAGAGATGAGACGGCGGCGGCAATATATCAGATTTTGCAACACGTACAACGCCGATGACCTTATCGACTGCTGTACCGACAGGCCCCTTGTCCCCATTGATTATCAGGATCTTGCCTTTGCGGATAACATCTGATGGACTGGATGTCAGGGAAAGTCTGAGCTTAAGATCAATCACCGGGATGATTTTCCCCCTGAGTGAAGTAATCCCGAGGACATAGTCAGGAACATTTGGAACCCTTGTTATCCATTGGGACCTCAGGATTTCAGCAAGCTGGGAGACCCTGAATGCAAATTCTTCTTTCAGCAGGCTGAAGGTAAGTATCTCAATAATTTCTTCTTCTTTCTCAGCTTCTATATTTTCCTTAACACTGAGTGTCTTCTTTTGATCTTCCCTGGTCTGTAATTGTGCATTATCTGATGATTTCGTTTCCTTTTCAGTGCCAACAGTTTCCAGGGCTTCGATATCAGGTGTTTGTTGTTCAGTGTTAGAGGTGGAAACATGCCTGAAAGATGGTTCCGGGATTATTTTGTCATGCGTAACAGTCTGGTCCGCAGGCGCCTTTGCAGATTGACCATAAGCTTTAGATTGTTGACTCTCCGCTTCTGAATCTTTAAGCTTTTTTCTAATTTTGGCGATATCCATTTAATCCGAGCTCCCGTGCTGCTTCATGCATAAGCATTTCATCCACGATCCGCAGCTCCCTGCTGAATCCTTCAAGAAGGGCTGATGTGGCAAGGCTGTTGATTACCCTTGGTATCCCGCCTGAGTAATGATAAAGCTGTTTCAGCGCGCTATCTGTAAACAAGGGATTATCAAGCCCTGAAATCCTCAACCTGTGCTCCACATAACCTTTGATTTCATCCTCAGTCAGGGGTCCGAGATGAAAAAACATTCCTATCCGCTGCTTTAAGGGAAGGTATGTCTTGTGGTTCAATCTCCTGCGCAAATCTGTCTGACCCACGAGTATCAGGCTCAGAAGGTTTGTGTAATCGAGCTGGAAGTTCGTAAGAAGCCTTATCTCTTCAAAGGTGCTTTTGTTTGGTATCAGCTGCGCCTCATCTATTATTATAACCGGTGTTATCCCGGACTCAAAATCCTTGTAGACCTTTTCGTATATTGCATCAAGCAGATTATCTTTGTAATTGTAAGGAATATCTAAATCAAAGCGCTTTGCGATTGTCCTCAGGAATTGCATCGGGGTTAGCTGCGGATTAATTATCAGAATAATCCTGTATTTTTCGCCGAGAGAATCCATGAGGGCACGGGTCAGTGTAGTTTTCCCGCTGCCGATCTCTCCTGTGAGCAGGATAAGTTCTTTTTCCTCTACAGCATATTGAAGCCTTGCCAATGCCTCTTCATGATTCCTGCTTAAAAAAAGAAAGTTAGGATCAGGCGTTTTGCTGAAAGGTCGCTGCCTGAGGCCGAAAAATTCCTCATACACGAGAGGCACCCTCCTGTTTTATGAGAGATTTTTCCATAATGGATTCTATATCAAGAATGAGCAGCACTTCATGCCTCCCTATTTCTGCCGCGCCTGCAAAACCACTTAAGCCCTTGAAATATTCACCGAGCGACTTTATAACAATCTCATGTTGCCCTATAATCTCATCAACGAGCAGTCCTATTTTTTTCTTGCCAAACCCAACAATGATTGCGAATGAAAAATCACTTTTTTTTGTCTCTATATTGAAAATTTTTGCTATGCTGATTATAGGAAGCATTTCACCTCTGAGATAATAGACATCCTTCCATTCTATAGTCTGAATGTCCTGTAGCTCGATCGCAATGGTCTCAGATATGGTTGTTATCGGTATGCCAAATTTCTCCTGCCCGACTTTAATAATAAGCGCCTTTATTATGGCAAGGGTGATCGGCAAGGTAAGTGTAAATGTTGTCCCTTTATCTTTTTTTGTATAAACCTCTATAAAGCCACCAAGGGCAGAGAGTTTTTCCTTGACAACATCCAGGCCGACGCCCCTGCCGGAAATTTCACTCACGACATCTTTTGTGCTGAAACCGGGGTTGAAGATGAAATCAATAAACTCACGTTCTTCCACTTTGGCATCGGGCTCAAGCAATCCCTTTTTTATCGCTGTTTCCCTTACCTTTTCAGTGTCTATGCCGCCGCCGTCATCTTTAACCTCGATCACAACATGATTTCCCCTCTGGAACGCCTTCAGAACAATGCGGCCATTTTCTTTCTTGCCTTTTTTCTTCCTCTCTTCCGATGGCTCTATGCCATGGTCGAGCGAATTTCTCACAAGGTGCATCAATGGGTCAACTATCTCCTCGGCAAGGGATTTATCAAGCTCTGTATCTTCCCCATACAGGTTCAGTTCTATCTCTTTCCCTATCTCTCTTGAATAACGCCTGATTACCTGAGCGAGTCTTGAGAATATCTGACCTACCGGGACCATACGTATCTCAAGAACCTCATCCTGAAGCTCTGTAAGTTTCCTTTCGAGTGTCTGAGAAATCTTGTTTATGTCTTGCACAAAAGGCGAATAATGGTATGCATCGGCTAATTCCTTGCCGATTCTTTTTACGGCATCTTTTGCAAGTGTAAGTTCTCCGATGGTATTGAGTATTCTGTCAAGTTTGTCTATGTCAACCCGTACCGTGGTTGTTGTGCTTTTAATAGACTGTTCCTGTTTTTTCTGCGGCTGGACTACTGTTTGTTTTCCCTGCACAAGAACTTCAATATTTTCACCAAGGTGTTCCTTTACCCCGTTCAGGAGCATATTTGTGGAAAACATCAGGTTGAATCCTATTGAGCCATTCGGCACATCTGCAGATGTAGGGAGGGTGGATATCAGTTCACCTTTTGATTTTATTATTTTTGTTGTTTCTTCGAGTGATTTGTCAAAGGTTGAAAGGTCAAAAACTGCTTTTAAAAGATAAATGCCATTCCCGCTTTTTATATTTGTCTTTAGCCTGTGTTCCTCATATTCTGAGAGCACCTTAACAATAGATTCATCAATAAGTCCGTGAAGACTCACTTCGATCGCCATTTCTTGCAAAGACGTCCTGAAGGTCTTTATATTATTTATATCCTCGGTCAAATCCGGTTCCTGATCTTCCTTGACCCCGTCTATGGCAGACCTCAGGATATCAATGTTCTTGAATAGAAAATTCACAATCGTATCGTTAATCAATATCTTTCCGAGTCTTATTTCATCTAAAAGAGATTCCAGGGCATGGCTGATATCTGTTATGCCCTTATTCCCAAAAAGACCTGAAAGTCCTTTGAGGGTATGCATATAACGGAAAAGCGCATTGATTGTATCGGGATTTAATGCTGTTTGATAAGTGCCCTGGATCTCGATAACAAGCTGCTGACATTCAAAAAGGAGATCTTCTGCCTCAGCGATGAATTCTTTTTTAGAGGCCTTCATATGCCTGTTAGAGCTTGTTTTATAACTTCCTGGAGTTCATAAGCCTTGAACGGCTTGGCAATATAAGCCATTGCGCCTAACGCTATCCCACGTTTTTTATCCTCCTCGCTTCTCTCGGTGCTCACAATTATCAGGGGCATGTGAGTATATCTGGGATTATTCTTAATGAAGTTGATAAGCTCAAGACCATTGATATCAGGCATATTTACATCAGTTATGACAAGGCTGAATTCCTCTGTAGGAAGGAGCTTTAATGCCTCGAATCCTGAACCAGCCTCCACTATAGTAAAGTCTCCCATCTCTTCAATAATAGCTCTGATGAGGGCCCTCGTTGTCGATGAATCTTCAACGATAAGAATGGATTTAGTGGCTGCTTCTCTCTGCATTTTTTAAATTCTAACAGATTGAACTAAAAAAAACATTATGATTTGGTCTTTTTTTCCATTTCCTGCAGTTTTCTCTGGAGCAGAGATTTTTCAAGGGCAAGCCCCGCCTGATCTATGAAAATCTCAAGACCTTCTGTCTCTCCTGCTTTTTCTTCAGTCGTCAGATTGTCGCAATAAAGGATTGCAACGACCCTGTCTTCAGCTATAATAGGGAAAAAGGCAAATTTATCAGGCCATTGTCCTCCGATTTCCTGAATCATTGACTCTACTGCGGGATCTTTTTCCACAAATCCTTTGTAAGGACGTTTTTCCAGTATAATCTTTCCCAGAAAAGCGCTTTCTTCATAAGGTAGAGTTATCTCCCTTATCTTTTCATCAGCCCCATCTATGTCGAGCCCAAACTGTCCAAGTCCGACAACCTCTGTATCGCCAACCATAAAGAGGATGCCCCTCTGGAATATATCGCTTGCAAATCTTAGAATAAGAAGGGTTATTTCTGATGCTGAATTCGGGAACCGTAATTCCTGGGTAAGGGCCCTCAAAGACGAAATATCTTTTCTTTCCGTAATGGGCATGACATCCCAGTCCTGTTCCCATGCTTCCTCATCTTCCCGGCTCCCGGTCAATTGCTCTGTTGAAACTGTTGCAGTCTGTGAAGATTCATCATGTACCCTGGCCCCTTCCATTAAGAGATATTCCGGACTCATTCCTTTTGAAAGCTCCCAGCCAAAGTCAGATATCTCTACCTTTCCTTTCGGGTCTGTATCATCGGGTTCAAACTGGAAATCACCGTCCTGCCATACAAGCAGTTGACATACAACCCTCTCTATCCTTTTTTTTGTTATTTTTTCCAGGGTGTCTTTACTAACGGAGCCGAGTTCAAAGAGTATTTCAACGTGGGATTTTGCAGGCAGCTTTTTTTTTACTTCCGAAGCTAAATTGAAAACAGTGTCTTTTATGAGCCCGGAATGTAACAGGTCATCGCCGAGAGTTTTTTCAATATCGTCAGTCTCTGCTCTTACAACGAGGCCATTTTTGAAGGTTATAAGGGCATTCCCGCGGCTTCCCTTAAGAAGGAGGGTGCCTGTTTTTTTGCCTATACTGAGTATCTGAAAAATATCAGAAAGGGCAAGGTCTTCAAGCCGTCCCACAAGACTCATTTGAATTAATCACCTTTACCGGTCATGCTGTGTGCCCCATGCAGTATTTTTGCGGCATATTCAAAGGGTTCCAATATTTGGATTATAGTCTTTATATTTAGAGTAATCTACATGCCATGAATACTAATGGAGTATATCAAGGAAAATTATACTGTGTCAACGAAGGCATTGGTCATGAAAGGTGCATTACTGAACAGAAAAAAAGGAATCATGGAATCAGTTCAGACAAAACCTAAATGGCAGGATTTCTTTGCCTTCTCATTCTTGCGTTCTTCATTCTCCTCTTGTGTGCTTCTCTCTGCTTTCTTCTGGACTTAACAGAAGGTTTCTCGTAGAAACGCCTTTCCTTGAGTTCCCTTAAAAGGCCGTCCTTCTGGATCTGGCGTTTGAGAATCTTTAGGGCTTTTTCAACGTCATTGCCGTTTACTTTTATCTCCAATTACCGGATTTCCTTCCAAAACCGCCACCCTGACCTCTTTTGCTGTCAGTCCTGCCTCTGGAGGTCTGAGGTCTTGCTTCATTAACGGTTATGTTTCTGTCAAGAAGTGAAGTGCCGTTCAGGCTGGCAATTGCCTTCTCAGCATCTGCATCAGAGCCCATCTCTACAAAACCGAACCCCTTTGAGCGTCCGGTTGCGTTGTCTGTGATTATCTTAACTGACTGAACCTCTCCTATCTTTGCAAATACATCCTTGAGTGATTCTTCATCCACTTTGTAAGAAAGGTTCCCAACAAAAATTCTTTTTGCCATTTTCTCTTTTTCTCCTCCGTGTTCTGATTCGTCAGGAGTTGCACTGCACTCCTGAGAACTTTGGTTGTTATAAAGCTCTGCTATTGAGCGCTTTGCCCAATACAAAAAATAAAAACAAAAAGGCCGCTGAGTCTAAAGTCTTTGCGGCCCTTCACAAGACAAAAACTCTCGAAACCGAAATATTCTTACATATGCAACTCTCAAATGTCAAACAAAATCAAATTCATGTCAAATTCAAGTGTAAACTCAGATAATATTATACAATCTGTAATATATAATATAATAAAACATGATTGCGATTGTTGATTATGGGATGGGGAATCTGAGGAGTGTTGAGAAGGGATTCCTCAAAGTCGGTGTTGATGCAAGGGTTGTAAGAGAACCGCAGGCAGTTGATGATGCCGATGCGGTTGTGCTTCCCGGGGTCGGGGCATTCAGGGACTGCATCAGAAATCTTGCGCAGACATCTATGACCGAATCCATTATGAGGTCAATTCAGAAGGGCAAGCCATATCTCGGCATATGCCTTGGACTTCAGGTCTTATTCACTGAATCAGAGGAATTCGGAATCTATAAAGGTCTGGATGTTTTCAAAGGGAAGGTTGTGAGATTTAAGACAGATCTTAAGGTGCCGCATATGGGATGGAATAATGTGAAGATACTGAGAAGAACCCCGATATTTGACGGGATAAAGGATGAGTCTTTTTTCTATTTTGTACATTCATACTATGTTGTGCCTGACGACGCTGCAGTGGTATCAGCAACCACTGATTACGGCATAACCTTCACTTCAATGGTCTGGAAAGATAACATTTTTGCAACCCAGTTTCATCCTGAGAAAAGTCAGGAAACCGGTCTCATGATATTGAAAAACTTCGGGGATTTCGTCAGAAAGGCTTAGCCTGCTGATTTGCCCATACCACTGTCCTGTCTTTGCCTTTTATTTTAGCTGTATAAAGCGCTTTATCCGCATTTCGTATAAGTGATTTTCGGTCATTGCCATCAGACGGAAATGATGCTATACCGATACTGATGGTTATGGCGTCATTCGGGAAAATATTCCATGTGCGTGGCAGGTATTCCACAATAGATTTCCTTATCCTTTCAGTGACCATAAACGCCTCATCTTTATCTGTCTGTGGCATGATTACTGCAAATTCCTCTCCTCCAAATCTCGCTATGACGTCAATAATACGCAGGCTGTCCTTTGCGATATTGGCAATATGTTTCAATATCTCATCGCCGGCGAGGTGTCCCTCTGTGTCATTGAAGAGTTTAAAATCATCTATGTCTATCATGGCAAGTGAAAAGGAGAGGCTGTGCCGTTTTGAACGCTGGATTTCCTCAAAAAACCTCTCCTCAAAATACCGCCTGTTGAAAACGCCTGTCAAAGAGTCTGTTATGGATAATTCTTTAAGGTGGCCGGCAAGACTGTAATAGCTTGACCTATCAAGCGCAATAGATGCAAATGATGCAAAAGAGCGGAGTAAAACCATATCTTGTTCGGAAAATACTGCACCTGTAATCTTATCAGAGATATTTAAAACTCCGATAGTTTTTTCCCCAAGTTTCAGCGGTATGCTAATGAAAGAGCCGGTCCTGTATTTTGATCTTTTTACAGAGGAACCCCACTCGTGTTTTTCGATGTCCTCAACTATAAGCGGCATGCCTTCTCTGAAGACCCTACCTGATATTCCTTCACCTGCCTTGATCTTTATCTCGCTCTGGAGCATTTTATGTATCCCCTTTGCAGCCTTCACCGTAAGACATAAATCATCATCTGCTATCATCAAAGAGCCCTTTTCTGCCCCTGCAAGATGCACTGATGTATCAAGTATTGCTTCATAGAGCATATCAGGTTCTTTCACAGGGGTAATGCGTTCAGTTGCTGTATTCAAAACGTCTATTTCTTTCAGGTATTTATTACGCATATCCAGTAATTCTGTAAGCCTTACTATAAAACCGGTAATCTTGCATATCCCGAAGATAATATCCGCATCCTCCCGATGTACCTCAGAGTTGAAGATATTTAATAATCCGGTCACCTTATTTTCAGATATAATGGGGAATGCATAAATCGATGTGACTGCATCAGGGTAACCTAACCTCAGGATGTCCATCACGGATTCAGAGCATACAGGTCTCTGTTTTTCAACAACCTCGCTTATAATGCCTGAGACCGTTAACGGGATTGATTGCAGTTGATCTCTCAATCTGCCGGCTGTTTTTTGGGTCGAAAATGTGTCATTGTCCCTGATCATTATAGAAATGCTGTCAGCATTGAACAGGAAGAGGATGATGTCGAGCAGAATATCATATACATCGTCAGCCTGCTGATCAAACCGTATTTCGGATATAAGACTGATAATAATTTTCATCAATCTGTGCCTTTTCTCAGCAATCCTGTCTTTATGACCGCTACTTAAGATAAGACTGAAGAGTGAGCAGATATGCCTGGCATTGTCCTGAATATCTGCATAATCCCTGATACATATCTCCGGATACCAGGATTTTATTTGATAAGGGAGGAGGCCGTAAGATGGCCCCTTTTTTCTATAGAAATTCTCAAAATCCTGAACAGAAAGGTAGATGCAACCTCCGGTGATGATCAGGATCGTATTTTCAATGCGAAGCGGGATGAAGAAATAATGTTGATCTGCCGGTCCCTTAGATATTGAAACATCATTTTTCCGGATCGTATTTTCGAGGTTTTTCTTCATAAACTCATTGTATTCCTCTCTTCCCGTTGTTGTAGCTCTCACAACTGAGAGGAGTTTATTTTCATTGACCGGGAGAAGAATCCTGTTTCCATTTTCTCCATACACTGAAATGGAAAGACCTGTAAGATGTGACAGGTGAGCGTGCAAAGAGGATAGAGCATCAAAGTCAAGAGACTTCATGGATTCCTTATTGCGTATTTTACAGTTTTTGTAAAAGTTCGCCTGCGCTTAAATTCAGTACAGGATGCTTTACATCAGGCGCTATTTCATACAGAGGCTTCAGGACAAAATCCCTTTCATGCATGAAAGGATGAGGGATTTTAAGATCATCCTCGTCTATAGTTAAACTATTGTAAAGCAGGATATCAAGGTCGATGACCCTGGGTCCCCACTTATAAGACCTCTTTCTGCCGAGCTCTTTTTCTATATCAGCTAATAGGCTTAAAAGATCCTGCGGTTTGATTTCTGTCTCAATTTCTATTGCCATATTGAGAAACTTTGGCTGGTTTTTGTCTCCCCATGGGTCTGTCTCATAGAGAGAAGATTCTTTTCTGACAACGATGCCTTTTCCTGCAAGAAGTTCTATTGCACGCATACAGTTTGCTTTTCTATCCCCCAGGTTAGAACCGATACCGATGTATACAATAGACATTTTAAAAGAAAAATGCAATAAAGATGAAACAGATATTTACAGAATTATTGATATCCTCTTTACAGCCTCGTCTATTCTCTTTGCCGGAGCTGTTAAGGCAAACCTTATATATCCTTCTCCTGCTGCTCCGAAACCGTTCCCCGGGGTTCCAAGCACCCCTGCTTTGTCGAGTACATGTGTAACAAAACTCATGGAATTAAAACGGTAAGGCACCTTTACCCAGACATAGAATGTTGCTTTTGGTTTCATGAGGTCCATACCCAGTTTTGTCAATCCGTTGCAGAGAATATCCCGTCTTTCCTGAAATGTTTTTCTGATACCCGAAAGGGTGTCCTGTCCCATTTCAAGGGCAACAATAGCTGCCTCCTGAATGGCCTGAAAAACACCTGAATCAAGGTTGGTCTTTACTTTGCCGAGACCGGCCAAAACCTCTTTGTTGCCAACAGCGAAACCTATTCTCCATCCGGTCATATTATAGGTTTTTGAAAGCGAATGGAATTCTATAGCAACATCTTTTGCACCCGGCGCCTGCATGAAACTCATAGGTTTTTGATCATAATAGATCTCAGTGTATGATGCATCGTGGCAGACAATAATGTTATATTTCTGAGCAATCCTTATTATTTCCTTAAAGAATGCCAGAGGCGCTACCGCAGATGTCGGATTGTTCGGATAGTTTATGAACATCAGTTTTGTTTTACGGAATACTTTTGCCGGTATCGCATCCAGATCAGGCAGAAAATCATTCTCTTTCCTGAGCGGCATGAAAAAGTTCTCTCCTCCGGCAAATAAAGCGCCGATCGGATAAACAGGGTAACCGGGTGACGGGACAAGTACGGTATCTCCCGGATTAACAAAAGCTAATGGAATGTGGCCGATCCCTTCTTTTGATCCGATCAAGGACAATACCTCTGTAAGGGGGTCGATTCTGACATTGAATCTTTTCCTGTACCATTTTGCCACGGCTTCTCTGAATGAAAACATGCCTTCATAAGATGGATAACGGTGATGTTCCGGTTTTTCAACAGCCTTTTTCATCGCATTCACAACCCTGGACGGCGTGGGGATATCAGGGTCGCCTATGCTCAGGTCTATGAGATCAATACCCTTTCCGATCGCCTTCTGTTTCATCTGATCTATAGATGCGAAAAGGTAGGGTGGGAGATGTTTTATTCTGGAAGCAAGGTCAAATACAACCTTATTTTTCAAGTCTACCTCCTGTTTTTTTAGTTGCTATATTATATACTATAGTCTCTTGAATAACTAAATGAAGTATTTTTTCAGGATGGAGACGCACTCTGTTGATGAGTAAACAATACTGGGAAGCCTATTTTAATGCCATAAAGCAACAGAATTGGGAATGGGCTAAGACCACACTGGAGCACCTCTGTAATACCGAACCCGGCAATCCACAGGTTCAGCTGAAACTCGGTGACATATATCAAAGACTGGGTAATACCTCAGAAGCCATAGCGTCATATCACAAATCTGCATGGGCCCTCAAAAATCAGGGCTTTATACAGAAAGCCCTTGCCCTTTATAAGATAATTCTCAGGTTGGACCCTTTCAATGAAGAAGCATTAAAAGCTTCAAAGGAATTGATGATAGATATAAGCAGTAAAAATAATCTAAAAACAGCAGCTCCTTTTTCTGAAGCGCCGGTTGAAGAGGGGAAAAAGGAAGAAGCTGAGACCGGTTTCCCTGTAGGGTTGGAAGAAACTGAACTGAAGCCTGAAACTGAAGCAGGCTTGTCATATTTATTGCCTCCGCTGTTCGAATCTTTGCCTCAGGATGAAATGAAACAACTCATTGAAAAGACTAAACTGCAATCCTGTCCTGCGGGGCAGACTATTATCGAAGAAGGAGATTCCGGCGATTCGATATTCCTGATCCGGTCAGGAAACACAAGGGTTTTTTCACACATACTTGGAAAAGAGATAGAACTTGCGATCCTCTCTGCCGGTGATGTATTCGGTGAAGTAGCGTTTCTTACCGGCAGGCCGCGGACTGCTTCGGTGGTCGCTCTCGACAATACCGAGATCTTCGAATTTAACAAGCTGCTTTTAGAAGAGATTTTTGAAAAGTATCCTGATGTTTTAAAAAAGCTGCACGATTTTTACGAGTGCCGTGTTCAGGATACGGTTGAAAAGGTGAAGACTAACCTAAAAAAATAGGGCGCTAAATCTTTAGCGCCCTATTTTAATTAATAAAAACTATTTTTTCTCTGCTGGTTTTGCTGCGGGCTCAGCCTTCTTTTCCATCTTTACAGGCTCAGCTTTCTTTTCTTCTGCCTTTTTTGCAGCTGCCTTCTTTACTGATTTGGCAGTGTTTTTGCCGTCAGCCTCGGTGTACTTTGCTGTAACTTTATCACCTGCCTTAACGTCTGCGATCATTTTCTCGTCAACTGCGATGACAACGTCACCCTTCTTTCCCTTTACGGTAATGGTCTTGGCTTTTGCATCAACTGCTGTAACGTCACCAGTGACCTGCTTTACCTTTGCCGGAGCCTTCTTCTCAGCTTTTGCTGGCTCAGCCTTCTTCTCTACCGGTGCAGGAGCTGCTGCCTTTTCTGCTGCAAAGGATACAGAAGTAATGGCGAATACAAAAAGAACTGAAACGATAATGGCGATTGCTTTCTTCATTCAAATCACCTCCTTTCATTTAGAAATACACGGCATATTCTATACCGTTTATTGTCACAAAACAGTATGAATACAATAAGCATGCCAAGATAAAAATCATTTAAATACAAAGGGTTAAAGAAATAGCTCTTTTCCCTATTTGGGAAGGTTATCCTTTTTTGGGGAATGGAGATTCAGTTTCTCCCACCGGTACCAGAAGGTCTTATAACTCATCCCCAATAATTTTGCCGCCTTTGCAGCAACACCATTTGATTTTTGCATAGCCTTCTTTAAAAGGTCTTTTTCAAGATCCTCGACATTTATTCCTTCATCAGGCAGATCAAAATCGAGTATATCTTTCCCCTGTAAAAACCGCAATTCACTCTTTATATCCTTCAGACATATCTGGGCAGATTCACACATCAGCACAGCCCGCTCAGTAACAGATTCGAGTTGACGAATGTTTCCGGGCCAGTGATATTCCCTGAGCGCCTTTAAAGCGCTTTCCTCAATGCCTTTTACCCTTTTGCCGAATTCCTTATTATATTTCGTAATAAAAAAATCGACCAGTTCAGGCATATCTTCTTTTCTCTCTCTCAATGGCGGAAGTTCTATGGTGATGACCTTAAGCCTGTAATAGAGGTCTTCTCTGAAATTTTTATTAGCAATCTCTTTTTCGAGGTCTTTATTTGTTGCCGCTATTATCCTTACATTTATCTTTATGCTTTCACGGCTGCCAAGCCTCCTTATCTCCTTATCCTGAAGCACCCGAAGGATTTTAGACTGAGTTAAGGCCGGGAGATCACCGATCTCATCAAGAAAAATGGTGCCGCCGTTTGATGCCTCGAAAAGCCCGATGCTTCTCGATGTGGCGCCGGTAAATGCCCCGGGCTCATATCCGAAAAGCTCACTTTCAATAAGGTTGTCCGGGATTGCAGCGCAGTTTACTGCTGTGAAAGGTTTAGAGCGGCGTGAGCTGTTATAGTGAATAGCTCTTGCTGCAAGTTCCTTACCTGTTCCACTTTCACCGAGTACGAGAACAGTAATATTGCTTGAGGAAACTTTTTTCATGATCTCAACTGCTTCAACCATTTTCTTGGAATGTCCGATAATCCCTTCGATTTTGAATTTGTCAAATAGCGCCTTTTGGAGTTGTATATTTTCCTTCAGCAGTTCTACTTTTTCAACAGCCCTTTTCACTGTTATGAGAAGCACATCCTTATCGAGTGGCTTTGTGAGATAATCGAAAGCCCCTTTCTTTATTGCCTCTACAGCAGACGAAATAGTTCCATATGCTGTCATGACAATAGCCGGTGGCTTGAAAGGCTCTTCAGGAAGGGAACCGATAAGTTCTATCCCGTCTACGGTTCCCATTTTTAGATCAGTGAGAATTACATCCGGTTTGATCTCTCTAATGATGGTAATGCCTTCCTCTCCGGATGAAGCAGTGTGTGTCTCATAGCCTTCATCATCGAGTATGGTTTTAAGAATATCCCTCTGCAATGGTTCATCATCTATTACCAGGATAACAGCCAATTATTCCTCCTTATTTTCTTATTTCTCATTCGTAACAGGCAATGATATCGTCATTGTGCTGCCTTTTCCCTCTTCGCTCTGAAAGTCTACTTTGCCACCATGTTCTTCGATAACCCGTTTTGTCATGGCGAGCCCGAGTCCAAGGCCTGTGATCTTTGTTGAAAAAAAAGGATCGAATAGCTTTGGCAGGTTTTCCTTTGAAACACCAATGCCTGTATCGTCAATAGCAATATATGCTCTCCCGTTTGATGCGTTTAAGCTTATAGTCAGGCCTCCCCCGTCAGGCATTGCCTGAAAAGCATTCAGGACGATATTAAAGATACATGTCTTAAATAACTCAGGGTCTATGGCGAGTTGAGGAAGATCTCCATTGTTGTACTGGATCTTAATCCCATCCTTTTCTGCCTTTGCCGAGACAAGAGCTATCACTTCATTAATAAGGCTGCCGATATCGGTATTCTGGAGATTTAATCGTAATGGTTTTCCATAATCGAGGAAATCCCCTACCAGTTTATTCAATCGCTGTATTTCATGTTTTATGCTTAAGATGAGCGACTCAAACTTTTGCTTTTCCTCATCCTGCTGTGGTACATATTTTTTTCTCAAATGATCAATCGAGAGGCTGATAAAATTCAGAGGATTTCTTATTTCATGTGCAATGCTTTTTGCTAATTGAGCTATGCCTGAAAGATGTTCTGCTTCGCGTAGTTTTTCCTCAAGCGCACGCTCCTCTCTGAGTTTCTGGATCATATAATTAAACGTGTGTGTCAGTTCACCAATCTCATCCTTCCTGTCTGTAGTAAGTTCAGGTGTCAGATCGCCTGCTGCAACACTGCGTGCAGCATTGACGACATTATGGATCGGCTTTGTATACAGCCATGAAAGAAATACAGCGAGAATAATACCGAGCCCGAATACCAGGGATGTTGCGACTATTCTTTTTATTGAATTACTCGCTAAAATCTCAGAAAAGTCTTCGACGTTTATCTTCAGATGTATATAGCCATAATGCTCGTTGCCTGCAACAACAGGCAGAATGACATTGTAGACCTTCCCCTCCTTCGAAACCGGCTCGCCAAGTTCTGCCTTTATAATGCGCTCTTTTTTTACATGGCCAACCTCTTCCCCGACTTTCATCGGGTTGGTGCTTGCGATAATCTCATCCGCATTGCTGATAATCGAGATCTCTTTCAAGCCCTTGGCATTAAGCTTTTTAAGATAATTCTGAAGCTTCATCTCATCTGTGGAACCCTTGCTTGTTACCTCTTCTACTCCAACCTGGATAGCTTTTGAGAGTTCTGCGGTCTGATTTTCAAGTTCTGACAGGAGCGCTTTTTCAGACTGTGCATACAGGAACTGCATGACCGAGATGAGGATAAAACTGAGCAAAAGCATCATCCCGATGAGTTTCTTGTTGAGAGAAATGCTGAGGAAATAATCTTTAACAGACATTATAGATATTTTATATAGGATATATCTCCATTAGTCAATGGCATTCCATTCACTATTTAAGCATAAAATCAGCAAATCTTGGTATAATATTAAAAATTAAAACAGGTCGTTTGAATCAGCGGATTCATTTTATATTATAGCCTTGTCTGATTCCCTCCTCTTATCAAAACTACAAGGGAGTATAACTGCATATTGAGCTATGAGTGCCCTGGTTTTATACAGACGCCGTTAAAAAACTTATTTTAAGGAGCAGCATGGAAAAAGAGGATATTTTTGAAGAGATTATAGATATGGGGAAGAAGCGCGGAAAGCTAACGTATGATGAGATAAACGATGCTGTTCCCTCAGAATATTTCTCGATGAGTGAAATAGAAGAACTTATGGATCTTCTCCATGATGTCGGAATTGAAGTTGTTGATGAGCATGAGAATGACCTTGCAGAGGGAGACGTATTTGCTCCTGAGGAAGAAGAGGAATACGAAAAAACAGAGGACATTGTTCAAACATATTTCCACTCGATGGGGAATATTACAATACTAAAAAGGAATGAAGAAATAGAACTCGCCAAGAGTTTGGAAGAAGGGAAAGAGATAATTAAGGGGATAGTAACAGCGCTGCCTTTATATAAGGAAATCGAAGCAGATTTAGATGGAACAGACGAAGAGGCATTGAATAATTCAGAGGAAGAAAAAACCGATGAAGCTCTTGAAATGAGCTTGAAAGCGCTTGACAATCTTATGATAAAAGTAGAATTGGCAGATAGAAAGATTGCAAGGTACGGGACTTTAAAAAAATTGAAAAAAGCAATAAATGAAAAAAAGAAACAGGATATCAGTTCCGTAAAGCTTAATAGCATTGCAAAAGAAGTTCAGGATGAATATAAGCGGGTTGAATCAGAAGCAGGCGTCAGGATTGACGAATTGAAAGCCAAGTGGGAGAGAATAACCAAAGCAAGAACCCTTGTCAGTGAAGCAAAGAATGAACTGATAACCCGGAATCTGAGATTGGTAGTTAATGTTGCCAAGAACTATATTGGGAGGGGGCTCTCCTTTCTTGACCTTATTCAGGAAGGGAATATCGGTCTGATGAAAGCTATAGATAAATTCGATTATACAATGGGATTTAAATTCAGCACCTATGCAACATGGTGGATACGGCAGGGAATAACACGGGCATTAATTGACCAGACAAAGACTATCAGAGTTCCTGTACATATGATGGAATTTTATAACAAGGTTACCAGAGCCTCGAGGGAATTAACACAGGAGCTTGGAAGAGAACCGAGCAAAGGGGAAATTGCGAAAAAACTGGAAATTCCGACCGGAAAAATCGAGGAAGTATTCAGGGCAATTCAGGATCCGATAGCGCTTCAAACTCCGATAGGGGATGAAGATTCAAAGCTTGAGGATTTTATCAGTGACAAAGACAGTCCTTCGCCATATGCTGATACAGAAAGAAACAATGTGACCGAGCATATATTGAGGGTCCTCAATACTCTGACCCCAAGGGAAGAGCAGGTAATAAGAATGAGGTTTGGCATAGGCTTTGATAAAGACCACACCCTCGAAGAAGTGGGCAGGCACTTTTCTATTACACGTGAAAGAGTAAGGCAGATAGAGGCAAAAGCGCTCAGAAAACTGAAACATCCAAACAGGCGCAGCGCATTGAAGGTCTTGATAGGATAGAACCAAATCTTTCAGGATTTGGTTCTTTGCTCTCTGCTGTTTTTTCTGTTACAATTCCCCATGTTTCTGCAGCAACTGATCAATGGTCTTACCCTTGGCAGTGTTTATGCGCTTATTGCTCTCGGTTATTCGATGGTCTATGGCATACTTGAACTCATCAATTTTGCCCACGGTGAGATTTACATGCTCGGTGCATACCTCGGGATTATCTTTCTTGCATTTTTTACTGCTGTCGGTCTGACAGCCCATAATCTTCCCCTTGCCTTAATGCTGACTTTTGTATTGTCGATAATCTTCTGCTCTTCTTACGGGTTTACCATTGAAAAAATAGCATATAAACCGCTGAGAAATGCTCCCCGGCTAAGCCCGCTTATAAGCGCCATCGGGGTTTCAATATTCCTGCAGAATTATGTGATGCTCACACAGGGAGCTACCGACAAGGTTTTCCCGGCCTTCTTCGGTGTTGCCGGATTTCAATTCATGTCGGTCAGGATGACCTATCTGCAACTTTTCATAATACTCTCATCAGCAGTCCTGACGATCGCACTTCGTCTGTTTGTGAGAAAAACAAGGATGGGTAAGGCGATGAGAGCGGTTGCACAGGATAAAACAATGGCCTCACTCGTCGGCATAAACATCGATACTATCATCTCATTGACATTCATCATAGGTTCAGGTCTTGCAGCTGTTGCCGGACTCATGGTCGCTATGTACTACGGACTTGTGAACTATTCTATCGGGTATGTCGCAGGCATTAAGGCTTTTACTGCAGCAGTATTGGGCGGTATAGGAAGCATCAGGGGCGCAATGTTCGGGGGCCTCCTGCTTGGACTTGTGGAAAGCCTCGGAGGCAGTTACATCTCAGGCGAATACAAGGATGCGTATGCGTTTGTGATCCTGATCATCATACTCCTTGTTAAGCCGGGCGGACTCTTCGGCAAGGCAGATCTGGAGAAAGTATAAAAGACAGTGAAGAGGGAAGAGTGAGAAGCGAAGAGTTAAAAGTTAAAAGTTTCGATATGAATACCCTTTCCACTGCAGCAAAGCCAATTATAATTGCGCTCTGGCTATCCCTGCTTTTTCTGCCATTCAAGGGCTTTAAAGCTGCAATCCTGTTTTTTGCAATATTCTCTGTCCTTCTTCTCTCTTTAAAATTTCTTTCCCCGTATAAAAAGATATTTGCGGAAAGGCTGCAGATTTTCAGTAAAAAAATTTATTTGTTATCCGTTAACCGCTATCCGTCAATCGTGATTCGTTCTGCATTACTGCTGCTTATTCTCACTATGCCATTTATGGTCAGGGATTATTTTATTGATGTGGCGATACTCGTGGGGATATATGTCATTCTTGCGCTTGGGCTGAATGTAGTAGTGGGGTTTACCGGCCTTCTGAACCTCGGTTTTGTGGCTTTCTATGCAATTGGCGCATATACATATGCGCTGCTGAATACAAAATTCGGAATAGGTTTCTGGTCAGCATTGCCTTTTTCTCTTGTCATTACATCAGTCGCCGGTTTCCTCCTTGCAATACCAGCCTTGCGGCTGAGAGGAGATTACCTTGCGATTGTTACACTGGGGTTTGGAGAAATAGCAAGGCTTATTCTGAATAACTGGGACAGCATGACAAGAGGCCCTAATGGAATTTCTGGGATTGCGCCTCCTGAAATTCTGTCAATATCATTCGGGAAGCTCTCACATTACTATTATCTTGTCTTTTTGTTTGTTATTCTGACGCTTTTCATAACCAGGAGAGTATATGCATCAAGGATAGGAAGGGCATGGGTTGCCATACGTGAAGATGAAATAGCAGCTTCTGCCATGGGCATAAACACTACCCTGTATAAGCTCTATGCCTTCGCCTTCGGTACGTTCTGGGCTGGTCTTGCAGGCGCTCTGTTTTCAGGGAAAATGCAATTTGTATCTCCGGAGAGCTTTACATTCATGGAATCGGTGCTGATACTCTGCATGGTCATCCTTGGAGGTCTTGGCAGCATCCCCGGAGTAATTTTCGGGGCCTTTATTTTAGTATTGCTGCCTGAAGTGCTGCGCGAAGTTCAACTATACAGAATGCTTAGCCTTGGCGTCGGACTTGTGCTTATGATGATATTCAGGCCGCAGGGATTACTTGGAGGCAAACGTGTATCTCTTAGAAGTTAGAGACATATCTTTGCATTTCGGCGGCATCAAAGCTATTGAAGAGATGAACCTCAGGGTAAAAGAGGGTATTATCATGAGCATTATCGGGCCGAACGGAGCAGGAAAAACCACATTCTTCAACTGTCTCACAGGTCTTGCAAAACCTGCAAAAGGGACCATCCTTTTTTCTGATACTGACATTACCAGGCTCGCAACTCATGATATTGCAAGGCTCGGCATATCAAGGACTTTCCAGAACATCAGACTCTTCAGGGAAATGTCTGTTATAGAAAATGTGATGGTTAGCCAGCACTGCAGGACACGATCGGGGCTTATTGGCTCTATAACGCGATGGAAAAAATTCTGTAATGAAGAGACAGAGGTAAGGGAAAAGGCCCTTGAATACCTTAACTTTGTTGGTCTGTCCGATTTTGCAGAAACCGTTTCGGCGAATCTGCCCTACGGCGCCCAGAGAAGGCTTGAGATAGCAAGGGCGCTGGCTGCAGAACCTGCATTGATATTGCTTGATGAGCCGACAGCAGGAATGAACCCGCAGGAAACAACTGAGGTGATGACTCTTATCAGAAACTTAAAGGAACTCGGCAAAACGGTTTTGCTTATAGAACATGATATGAAAGTGGTTATGGGTATATCTGACTGGATCTCCGTGTTAGATCACGGTGTGAAGATAGCAGAAGGATTTCCCGCTGATATAAAGAAAGACCCGGCAGTAATAGAGGCATATCTTGGGAAAGAACACTGAAAGAATACAAAAGGGTTCAAGTGGTCGAGGGTTCAAGGATTCCAGTGAGATGATTAAGACATACAAAAAATTGAACGTTTCAAAGGAAGAACGCCTAAATGTCTTCTTAAATCTTTGTAAAATAAACCTTCTTACCCTTGTCCCCTTGAACCCTCGAACCCTCGACCACTTATATTTATATGCTTAAACTCAATGGTATACATACCTTCTACGGTCCTATCGAAGCCCTCAGGGGCATTAATATAGAAGTGAAACAGGGTGAGATTGTCAGCCTGATTGGAAATAACGGAGCCGGCAAGTCAACAACCCTTATGACCATATCCGGAATACTCAAGCCACAGGCAGGCGATATTGTTTTTGAAGGAGAAGGCATCGGTGGTATGCCTCCGCACAGGATCGTTGAAATGGGCATCAGCCAGGTGCCTGAGGGCAGGAGGATCTTTCCCAGGCTTACCATCAAAGAGAACCTTGAGATGGGAGCGTATACAAAGTTCAAAGTTCAATTGGACAAAATATTTGAGTTGTTCCCGGTGCTCAAAGAAAGGCAGAAACAGTTAGGTGGTACCTTAAGCGGCGGCGAGCAGCAGATGCTCGCCATCGGAAGGGCGCTTATGTCAAATCCAAAGCTTTTGCTTCTGGATGAACCCTCCCTTGGTCTTGCCCCGATAATCGTGAGTAAAATATTCAGGACAATAAAGGATATCAACAGGGAAGGGGTTACGGTCCTCCTTGTCGAACAGAATGCACGCGCAGCGCTTAAGTTATCGAACAAGGGATATGTCCTTGAAACCGGCAAGATAGTATTGGAGGGGAAAGGAGAATATCTCTTAATCAACGAACAACTCAAAAAGGCATATCTTGGAGAGTGACGGCAATGGACCTATCTTTTTCTCTTGTCTCATGATATCTTATGTCTAATTTATGGCTCACTTTTTAACCACTCACTTATACGATGAGCCGAAATTATTTTGAACCTTTTTAAAAAGAACTGCTACTCACAGGTAAAGTGAGAGAAAGGAGGTAGTTGAATATAGAGCACTTTTTAAATAGTGAGATGAAAGTTTTACAAGGAGCAGCAGATGAAATTATTAATTAAGGAGGGTCAACTATGAAGAGAATGTCAAAGATTAATCCAATTCTGGCTTTATTGGTTATATTCTGTTTTGCTTCGGTTGCTTTTGCTGCGGATGCGCCACTAAAAGGGTCTGCTCCTCTGCCGAAAAAACCTGATCTGATCGTTGAAAGTGTCAGCTTTGTGAAGCTTGTAGATGAACCGGCAAGGGTTAAGGTTGAAATATCAGTCACGGTAAAGAATCAGATCAAAATGCCGGGACAGTGCTCTTCAACTTCATCATCTCTCACCGCTGAGGGAACAGCGCGTGCCTGCGCAGGCGCATTTAAGGTACTCCTTGAATGGTCGGATAATCCCGCGGCAGGCTTTAGCCGTCTCGGCGAGGCAGGCATGACAGCCTTGAATTGCGGAGATAGCAAAACTGTGAAGTTCAAACAATGGGTTCAGAAAGGCACAGCAAGAAAATACAGAGCTACAGCAGACAATCTCAACTGGATCAATGAGTGGGATGAAGGAAACAATATAAATTCTGCAGGATACACCGCAAGGTAGGAGCGAATAAATAGGCTGTCAGCATTTGATTTGGAAATAGATATAAATTCCCCTCTCCTCCATTTCCTTCTTGCAACAGTAAGGTCGATTCAATGGAGGAGGGGGGCCAGATAGATGAGCAATTTTCAAGAAAGCAGTTCTTAATTGCAGAATTAAATTAAAACAGCCCAGAGTGCAAAGATAGTCCTCTGCTCACCACGACCCCCACTTATTTCTTGAAGAACCTTACCCCCGCCTCGCAAATAATATAAGTTGCAAATAATGTTTCAAAAGAGTATATTTTTCAAAAGGTTCTATATGCTTTTGATTTCAGCTTAACTTTGCAAAATTGAGAGTTTTGAACCTTTTCAGGCCGGCGCCACCATGTCTCAATTGAAGGGGAGAAACTCATAGCGAAATAAACTTAAGGGACCAAATGGACAGGACAGGGGGGACATGAAAAAAAGTTCGTTATTTCTATTTATTGCGTTATCTTTAGTCATTATTTTAAGCAACGTATCCTACGCTATCACCATTGAAGCATCTCCCAGTCCAGCGCTGATCAATCAAAGTGTTACCGCTAAGGTAGCTCTGTGCCCTATGTCTCATGCTCTCCGAAATGCGATACGGAAATTAATTTTGGAGATGATGCATCCTGGACTACTCTCCAGGTTCCGCAAGAAGCCTGTACAAGTGTCGGTGCTGCTGCGGCATGCCCGGCACTGAACATCACCTCACCGCAGACACTTGCTTCAGGCACGGTGGGGACGGCGTACAGCTATCAGCTTCAGACAACAGGAGGGCAAGCGCCGATCGTATACAGCATAGCTACAGGTTCTTTGCCTCCTGGCCTAAGCATGAGCCAGGCAGGACTTCTCTCAGGAACCCCGACAACCGGTGTGAAGCCCGGGCAGTTTTACTGGTACCGTGTTGTCGCACTCGATAAAAAGGGGAACAGAAGCGACCTGAGCAGCCCCGTTGTTGTGCGGGTTGGCTCCCCGACAATTCCTATTCCTAAAAAACCTGAAGTGAAATTCCTGAAGGAGCCTTTTCAGCGTGTGGAGCTAAAGTTTGAAAGACCGACTAAAGGGCTTTTCATTACAGTACAACACAGAACTGAAGGCAAAGATCCCTGGTTAACTATTACACGTGCACTTACTATTGATTATGCCATTCACACAAGTCTTCCGGAGAAGGGAAAAGTCCAATACCGTCTTATCTACCAGGCTGCAAACGGTGTTCAGGGAGAGCCGTCAGAGCCTGTTGAGATTTCTATTGTTGAGATTTCTATACCATAAACAAAACAATATAGCATATACTAATACGGTCATTAGTAAGACGACATTGTTAATATTTTTGTCATTGCGGCTTGTCCGCAATCCTTCTGGGTTTTGCAGAAAGATTCTCGCCTCGGCGAGTCGCTCCCGCACTCAGGCGGGTTCG
>Ga0194126_10002108_pt1 | contig 32573 bp, 25 predicted proteins | sample TA2KigC150mmetaG_FD_148641 | JGI IMG/M metagenome (GOLD analysis project Ga0194126, IMG submission 148641) | Freshwater microbial communities from Lake Tanganyika, Tanzania - TA2015035 Kigoma Deep Cast 150m | ecosystem: Environmental > Aquatic > Freshwater > Lake | place: Tanzania: Lake... | reverse complement strand
TATCATTCTTTGTTTCACACTCTACAAATTACTTTTCCTTTACGGCCGCTTTTCAAAAAGTCTTTCATCCTTCAGAGTAAGACGGGAGGGAACTTGTAAAATTCCCTCCCATGAAAAAAGTTACGAACATTATGAGCCTGTATCCTTTGTTGTGTGGCAGATAAAGCAACGCGTAGCATTGCTGCCGCCGCCTGCATTGATCGTCGAGTAGTTCCATCTGAGGATGTCCGCATTCTTAGTTGCATGAGCGCCATGACAGGAGAGACACATGACAATGGAATCATCTGTTCCGGGGTTTACAACGCCACTTATAGCATTAGGGATAGTCGCCCTTGCAACAGGTGCATCAACGCTGTACGGGTTATCAGAACCTGCGCCGCCATTGTACAGATAATATTCTTTTGCAGTGTCACTTGGCAGAACAATATCCGTAGGATGTCTCAGCCATGGAGAAGCAGTGCCTATATCACCACTGCCTGTGCCATGAAAGTCTCCATGACATTCAGCGCACAGCCCGCTGATAGTTCCACCACCCGGGGTTGTTGCTGTACTTTCTGCACCGCGAGATGTTGCTCCCTTGTATTCATTGTGATTGGTTGCGTTAGTGTTTTGCCAGTTGCTAACTTCTCCACCTTTTACGCCTTTCAGGAACCTGTAGCTAAGGGCTGTAGTACCACCCTGTCCAGCTTCACTAATAGTGCCGAATTTAAGAACACTGTCATTCGCATGATGAGCGCCTCTTACAGCAGCATATGAACCTGTCTGTGTACGATCCCCATGACATCCTCTCACGCCTCCGCACGTAAAGTTAGTGTTTGTTATTCCTGTAGTGTTTTCGTCACCAGGCGGGGATGTTAAAATGATTTCCTGATAAGCACCACCGAGATCAATAACATTGTGCCCAACAGAGTTTTGTGTGGCGCCTGAGTCCGCAGCATCACGCTTGGAAGAAGTTGTTATATAGGCAAAATTACCACCAGCGAGATCCGTTGCAGCATTGTGCAGTACCTGAGGAATGTTGGTTATGATATTGTTTGCTCCCGATGGCGCTTGTCCATGACAACCAATGCAGCTGCCTCTCAATAAGGCTTCGTTGGGGGTTGCACTGCTATCCCAGTTCATTGGAGCATTGCCCTGGCTGTTATGCATCGTGTGGCAATTCACACATGCACCCTGAACAACGGCATGAGCTGAACTTGAAATCAGAGTGAGTGCAAATAAAGTTACAAGACCTGCAATCAGTGTCTTTTTCATCTCTTTTCACCTCCTTTCTTTTTGAATTTTTACATTGAAAACAAAACCTTCAGAATTTCAGCTACATGATTCATAGCTGTTACTATCCTTTAATTACTTTTTGCTTAATACCTCTAATTACTTTTTGCTTAATACCTCAGTTCTTGTAAAATAAGCTTTACCGGACCTGTTAAAATGCATTTTATAAATAAATAATAAATAAGCAATCTTTATGCCAGTAAATAATAAAGTTACAGCCGTTCAAAACACATAAATTTTATTAGCTTATGCTAATTATATTAATGCCCAAAAACCATAAAAGTCAACTTTTATTATCATTTGATTAATTTTGAACAGGCTGTCTTAATGCCTGTTTTCAGATTTAACAGAAGCTTGTTTTTGTTTTTCAGATATGAGAATCGTTTTTTTCTAATATGAGAATGATTGAGACCGGCAGGGGCTTATGGAATATATTTGTCGGTATCGATAATGCAATTAACCACAGAGTGCACAGAGGAATGTAATTATTAAGTAAGAAAAAAAGCAGATTTCAGGCTCTTTCTCTGTGCACTCTTTCATGCAAAAATTGATTTATAATTTCTAAGAAATATTTATACAGAGAACTCAGAGAAGTATCTGAAAATAAGGAAGTTTTAAAATTATTATATTTGTTTCTGTGACCTCTGTGGTTTCTTAAATGTAGTTTCCGGATTATCGAAAGCAATGCAATGCAATGATATGACGCTTTATTTCAGGCTTCACTCATGCCCCTTCCTTGTATGGCAGGCGAGACAGCCTGTGCCTGACTTGCCGGCGCCGGCAGTTATTTTAGAATAGTCCCATCTTAAAATATCAGGATGTCTGCCTGCGTGAGCCCTGTGACAGGAAAGACACATAATTACACTGTCTGAATTAACAATATCTTCTGCACCTGTGGGATTGCTGAAAGCAACAGGAGCTTCGAGACTGTACGTAACATACCCCTGATACTCAGAACCTGCAAAACCGCCATGTACAGATGCAAAGGAAATATCAGAAGGATGTCTGCGCCATATCGAATTGTAAGCATGTCCGACTTCTTTGCTGCCTCCGAGATTCGGGCTGGGATGGAATTTTGCATGACATTCTCCGCAGAGATAACTTATGGTGTCCATAGCAGCATGATCTATGCTTCCTTTATATCCATTGTGGTTATTGACAGTAGCCATGTATTCCCAATCCTTATGCTCTTTTCCGGTTATTCCGTAAAGAAATCGATAACTTTTTCCCGCTGTCGATCCATCGATGATACTGTCATCAGCATGGTGCGCGCCATGAATGGAACTGCCGGGGTCTTCTATTGTTCTGTTGCCATGGCAACCCCAGGTGCCGGCACAGGCAAGCTGCTGCTGACCCGGCCAATATGCAGGACCTGTTCCACCCGGTATCAGTATGCTATTCATAAACCCGGGCGGGACATCCATCGGCGGGTTTTCCTGCCTTGAAATGCCTTTAATATTATGGCCCTTTGAATAATCAGGATTATACTCGTCTGCAACGTAATAAAAATTCCCGCCGGCCAGATTATCGTTCACCGGATAATGCAGTACCTGTGGAATCCTGGTTTTGCCATTGGTGATGATGCTTTTCGTGCCGTTAGGAGCCTGGCCATGACAGCCGATACAGCCGCCCTGTGTCAGCGCGGGGAATGGCCCATGGCGACCTCCATAAGTCATTTCCTTTCCCTCATAACTGTAATGCATGCTATGGCAATCTTTGCATTTCCCTTTTACCCTTGCATCAACAGCAGAAGCAAAGAGCATAGAGCAAAGAGCAAAGAGTAAAATATAGAAAACCCTTGCTCCTTGGCTCTTAGCTCTTGGCTCTTGGCTCTTAGCTATTTCCCTGTATGACATATAAGACAACCGCTTTTTCCTTCCTCACCTGTAAAAATATTGTCATAATCCCACCTCAGAGCAGAATCATAGGGGCTTGAATGCGCTGCATGGCATGAAAGACAGGTCACAGCGTCTTTTCCACCCATAACCACATCGCTCGGTTTCAATGGAAGGCTCTCCCTTGAGACAGGCGCATCAAGATTGTATATGCTATAAGCAGCATATTCCCCTTTGTCTGGCAAGGGCATCCCTGTCGGATGCCTGAACCATGACCCGTTTTTTCCTTTCTTGTTTTTATTATGGAAATCTCCGTGACAGCTTTCGCAGAATACATCAACAGAAGAAGAATATTCGTTATGTCTGCTTGAAGTTCCATTCCAGTTCCATTCAGAATCTTCAAGACCTGTAACACCTTTTACTCTATCGGTATTTTTCAGGTAACGGTAACTTCTCGCTGTTGTACTCCCGTCAACAGGCTTATCGACCGCATGATGGGCCCCGTAAATAGCCTCAAAAGGATCCTCGATATCCCTGTTGCCATGGCAGCCGTTTGAACCCGCACACGCAAGCGGTTTTCCAGGATTATAACCCTTATTTGATGGATCAAATGACCTGTTGTAACCCGGCGGATATCCCCTGAACTTTGAATCAATGGAAGTTATGCCACTCACATTATGTCCTTTCCTGTCTCCGAAATCTTTGGCAACATAATGAAAATTCCCGCCGGCCAAAGGATAAACCGGTTTTATGTTATTGAAAACCACCGGCACTTTATTTCCGCCGATAATTTTTATGGTATCGCTGGTATTATGCGAATGGCAGTTTATGCAGAAGACTTCTCTGTTGACATATGTGAAGGGTTTAACAAGCGAAGGTTTTTCAGTCATCCCCGGATAAAGGGCATGGCACGAATCACAGTCTCCGCCCACTTCAGCGATACAAATACCTGAGTATAAAATAATAAATAATGGACATAGAAACAGAATATTGATTATAAGTCTTTTCTTTTTTTGCATACTCTACTACATAGCATTTGCACAAATTATGCCAGCATTCGAATATTTTATGAAAAATAAATGTTCATTTTTTAATAAAGTATTGCTTTTATTATTATATAAATACATATTTTAATTATATTTTTATTTATATGTTTATTATTCCCAACCAGTAACTATTATTAGCTTTAGCTTAATTTATCAATAATAAATCACTTAACCACAAAAATGCAATTCTGAATAGAGTCTATTTATAAATAATGGAAAAATCTAAAGGCTGTCATTCCCGCAAGCGAAGCGCGTCGGGAATCCTTCTATGAAGCCATCGGAAAGATTCCGGGCAAGCCGGAATGACAAACAAACGGCAAGAAAAGACATATGCTTTTTAACGCCAGATTGCGATTTGTAAAGGTTTTTCTGTATGCATACCTGCCAACAACTGCATTTGGGGCAAGTAAATCTTTATCTGATATTTTACTTGATGATTAGTCGCTAACTGGTTGGAGATAAAGGATTAATTTCTGAGGTATGCTGTGCTGCAGCCGACTGTTTTGCAGGGTTAATAACCCATATGTTTCCGAATGTTTTTTCCTGATAAACCCTGACAAGACCGAGCCTGATGAGTTCAAGAAGCGCTACAAAAGTTATGATAATCTGAATCCTTGTTATTTCATCCTTAAAAAGCTCTTCAAATCTGATCGAATCATGTCCTTCGATGATCTCCATTACTATCGACATCTTATCCTTTACAGTCAGGGTCTCTTTAGTAATCGAACCCATTTCCGGAGGAACCTTATCGAGTATTTTTTTAAAGGCGTCGATAAGATCGAAAAGGCTGAGATCAAAGAGGTACAGTTCTCCGCCTTCTTTTTCATCTGACTCAGATAACGGTTCACGCCGAAATACCCTTAACCACTCATCCTCTCTTTTTCTGAAGTCGCCTGCTGCTTCCTTATATTTCTGGTATTCAATAAGCCTCTGAACAAGTTCAAGCCTTGGGTCCTCCTGCTCTTCTGAAGGAGTTTCTTCGTCAGGCGGAAGCAGCATCCTCGATTTGATATGGATAAGGGTTGCTGCCATGACGATAAAATCCCCTGCTATTTCGAGGTTAAGCTCTTTCATCATTTCGATATACTGTAGATACTGGCCTGTGATTACAGCAATGGGTATATCATAGATATCAAGCTTGTTTTCCCTGATAAGGTGGAGAAGAAGATCAAACGGCCCTTCAAAGACAGGGATTTTTATGTTAATGCTTTCATCCATTTTCCGATATGTATTATACAACAAAAAGCAGAATGACAATGTTGCCCAAATGCTTTTTTTCCTGTATATTCTAATGAAAAAGCATGAAGGATGCGGAACGATTTAGAACATTATTGCTTTCATCACTAAGGATCATGGCTGGAATTTTAATTGGTTTATTGGCGTTACTGGCTCTTCTGTATTTTCTTCAGGACAAGCTGATCTTTTTTCCGCAGAAACTTCCTAAGGAAGAAGCAGACAGACTCTCGAAAAGATATTCTCACATTGAAAATATAAATCTCAAAACCGGGAATAACATCAGCATTAAGGGATGGCTTGTAAAAAATTCAAACCTCACAAAATCTCCCCTTATCATATATTTTGGCGGCAATGCAGAGGAATTGTCATATCTGATCTATTATGCAGATAAAGTTAAAGGCTGGTCACTGGCCTTGATAAATTACAGGGGCTATGGCTTAAGTGAAGGAAAACCCTCTGAAAAGGATTTATACGCTGATGCAGTTTATATCTATGATTATTTTTCTAAAAGAGACGATATTGATAATGCAAGAATAGTTCTTATTGGAAGGAGCCTGGGCACCGGTGTAGCCACATACCTTGCACAGATGAGGCCTGTAAAGGCCTTGATGCTCGTCTCTCCTTATGACAGCATCATAAGTATAGGGAAACATCACTATCCTTTTCTGCCTGTTAATCTTCTCCTCCGGCACCGGTTTGATTCACTCTCAAGAGCGCCCCTGATATCAGCGCCATTACTTGTGATAACTGCAGCAGACGATACGATAATCCCTCTTAAGTTTTCAAAAAGACTCGCGGAAAAATGGGGCGGACCGCATTCTTTCAAAATTATAGAAGGCGAAGACCATAACACAATCCATGATAACGCAGAGTACTGGAAAACGATGAATGAATTTTTACAAAAGTTCTAACCCGGATTATCGGACTGAGACGTGATAGAATCTTACTTTTCAAATTGCATTTGACAGCTATAGTTATGTTTTAATATTACTATTGCTTGACAATAATTAAATAACAATTATAATATTGTAATATGAAGAATTTAAAAATCATAGACAGAATATATGATCCATACCTGCAGAAATCATTGCGAAGCCCTCTCATTACAGTTTTGATAGGACCAAGACAATCCGGCAAGACTACTTCAGCAAACAGCCTTCTCGAAAATATTCAGGATAACAGGAAATTCTATCTCAATCTGGATTCTTCTTTCGAGAGAGAACGGGTCAGGAATAATGAGCACTATCTGAAGGAACAAATAGAGGAGGTATTGGGATTTACATTAGAGAATTTAAGAGAAACTTTTTATCTTTTCATTGATGAAGCGCAAAAGCTACCTTTTGTCTTTGAGACGGTAAAGATTTTATATGACAAATATCCGAACATTCTTAAGATTACCATAAGCGGTTCATCAGGCCTTGAGCTTCTTGACAAAACTGCTGAAACACTGGCAGGCAGGGTCCGGATACTGAAGATATATCCTTTTACAATGAGCGAAGCCTCACGTTATGAAAACATTGGCGGATCAGAACCTGCCGAGTCACTCTACAAGTCCATATTCTCAGGGGATTTGAATAAAAAAACTCTCTCACTACTGCTCAAAGAATCAAAACCGAAAAGTGCCCGAAAAATGCAACTTATTGACAAGCTGATTACAAGGAGCCTTTTCCCACCGACTTTTTCGAAGATTGAAGAGCATGATATTTCCCGGTGGCTTATTGATTATATCGACACCTATATCGAAAGAGACATGCGCAATGTTAAAGAAATCGGGAATATCGAAGGGTACCGAAAAGTCATTATGCAATTATCGGCGAGGGTCGGCAATCTTCTTGAATATCTCAGTCTGGGAACCGACTCCGGCATAAATCAGATAACAGCAAAAAAGTATGTTGCGATCTGGCAGGAGAGCCTTATAGGATTTCTCCTGTCACCATTTTATTTGAATGTCGCGACAAGGATTAAGAAGTCGAGAAAGGTATATTTCTTTGACAATGCGCTTGTATGGGCACTAACAGGGTTCAAGGAGCGAAAAATTATTGAAGCAAGCGGTGAAGCCGGACATTATTTTGAAAATCTTGTGATCACGGATTTCATAAAATGGGGGACTAACCTTGAAAAACCGCCTTCATTTTATTTTTGGGAGAAAAGTCACGTATCCGAAATCGACATCGTTATAAGCTCGGGCGGATATATAATCCCTGTAGAAATCAAAATCGCAAAAACCTGGGACAAGAGATACCTTCATGCCATCGATATGTTCAAGGAAAAACACAAGGGTAAAAAGATAGAAATCCCTTTTTCACTTATTGTCTATCAGGGGGATTTTCTCATGCCGAGAGAAGACGTTTTCTGCATCCCTATATGGATGTTATGCTGATATACTCGCCTGACAGCCGATCATCCGTTCAGACAAGATGTTGAATCATTCGCCCTTTCTCGACCCTGTATTCGAAGGGTTTATCGCTGCAGAAATTATAAAGTATCAAATAAATTCAGGCAGACCAAAGGAACTCTATTATTTCCGGGATTAGCAGGGCCTTGAAATCGATTTTATTCTTCCTGTCGGTGATCGAAAGCTTGTGCTTCTTGAAGCAAAGGCAAGCCGTACAGTTGTTCCTGGAATGGCAGAACCGTTGCAACGTCTGATGAAGGCTATCCCGAATTATTCTGTAAAAAGTTTAATCGTTCACCGGTCTTCAAAAGCTGAACCTTCATTTGCTGCGCTCAGACCCGGAGTCAGTGCGGTACCATTGGAGTTATTGATAAATAAAGTATTGGCAAGTATGAGTATGTTCATTCCTTCCCATAAGATAAGGGGAGGCTAAGAAGGGCTTATGATATACAATCCTTCACTGAAGGCTTTATTTATCACTCAAATTATTAGAATCTCAGAATCGGTTTTTGCGTATTTACTGTCATTCCCGCAACCCCGTACTTGATACGGGGGCGTCGGGTCGCCTCAGCGACTCGCCGAGGCGAGAATCCTTCTGTAAAGCCATCAGAAAGATTCCGGTCAAGCCGGAATGACAAAAAATACGGACTTTATGGACAGACACTAAATAGCTTAAGAATCATAGGCAGAATATACGACCCATACCTGTAGAAATCAAAAACGCAAAAACCTGGGACAAAAGATACCTTCATGCCATCGATATGTTCAAGGAAAAACATAAGGGTAAAAAGTGAGGTATGATTGAAAAGCCGGACACCAAAGTATGAGTTAAAACAACTTAATACGGAGGTGTTGAAATGGCAGTAGAGAGGATTCCGAGAGGGAAGTTTACGAAGGAGTTTCGGGAATAAGCAGTACGGATGATCATTGAAGAGAAGATATCGATTCCGGAGGTGGGCCGGAGGTTGCAGTTGCCGCCATCAACGATCAGGTATTGGGTCAAGGCATATGAGGCAGGGAAACTTGGAGAAGTAGGCAAAGGGCAGCGGGAACTTACGGCGTTAAAGCCGTGATACCGGCAGGAATAATTACAAAAGAAAAAAGCGATCGAAAAAACTATTACCTATCCACATAGTTCTCTGAAGAAACATTAGTTTGAATACTCGCCGGCCCAGAGTGCATCTAAAAATTCCTTGTAGGGCATAACAGTTACCCCTTCAAATTTTCTTGCATGTTTCTCAAGGCTCACACATATAAACCTCTTTAGCTTGCCTTCTTCGGCGATAGCTTTAAGTGATTTAATATCATATGGAGATATATTTTTTTTTGCTTTTACTTCTATAGCCGTATGCTCGCCAAGGATAAAATCTACCTCAAACCCTGAAGTTGAACGCCAGTAATTCAATGGTTCACCTGAAAGATAATCAGAGTAACATCTCAACTCATGCATCAGGTATGTTTCGAAAGCCTCACCGAATTCCGGCGTACCAATTCTAAATTCTCTATCTTGCAAGACTGATACAACACCTATGTATCAAGCAGATCATAGACCCTTGTGTTTTCGAGTCTATGACGTATTAAGAAGGTCTTACCGGTCTGGCGGGGACCAAGAAGAAAATAAGACTTTTTATTGAGAAGCTCCGTTGGATCAAGGATCCGCTCAATATAAGGAGGGATTTCCTGTTTTAGTTCATTTGCCATGTGTTTCGTCATATATCATGTCAAATGACGAAATATTTGTCAATAAGAACAGGGGATACTGTTAAACTGACACGGTTTTTTCAGCCTCTTTGAGCCATAAGAGTCTTGAACCCTTGATAACCGATGCATTGATGGATTCTATGAATTCAGCAGCTGAAATATCGATGCCTTCCCTTTTTTCAAAGGGGTTGAATGAGAGCTTGGTCTTCACTTTCACTGCCTTATTAACCTCAGCCTCTGTGGGCAGTTTTATTTTCGTGCCCATTGTCTTCGCAAGAGCGATGAAAATCTCTCTGTGGCTTTTTGATTCTTCCTGAGGCTCTATTACTTTGGGCAAATATTTCAGCCTTCCCATGTAATCAACTATAGTGCCGGCAGCTTCGAGGAATGTTGCTGAAGGCAGAACAATATCAGCCTGCCTTGCAAGGTCAGTAAGATGTGAGTTCTGCACAATAAGAAATTCAAGTCCCTCAGGCCTTGCCTGCAATGGCGCTTCCCCAACTGCATAAAGGACTTTAACAGCGCTCTTTGCGCCTTGCCCTTTCCCCGATTCTATGCCGGCCATCTCTTTATACGTTTTACCTTCGGTTGTCAGACCCATCAATACGACACCGCGCACATTGCTTTCAAGCCCGACAGATATCACTTTTCCTTTTATCAGTGCAATATTGGCCGAAGCCTCAAACATGGAAGGAGAAGATAATATTAAGGGTTCATTAGCTTCAGCAATAAGGGTTGCTGCCTTTTCAATATCTTCGCTAATCTCTTCATCTTTCACAGCAGCAGAGATCTTCTTGTCTGCCTTTAATCCTTTTCCTGTTAAAGCCTTTGCAATACCTTTCAGACCGGATGTGACATTTCCTTTGAGAGTTACTGCTGCGACCTCTTCTATTTTTGTATCAGATGAATTAATGATAATGAGTTTTGCTCCCCTGTTAACCCTCCTTCTCACAGATGCATCGAGAGCAGGCAAAACCCTATCCCATTGTGAGGGGTTAAGGTCAACAAGCATAATAAGGTCAGCCTTATCAATATCTGCTTTTTGAGAGTTCCTGAAAGACTCACTATCTCCATACAGACTTATTGTTGTATCATAGTTTTTTGTTTTGACAATGTTTTTAGCTATCTTTTTTAATATCAGCGCATCTTCGTTTTCTATGCCTGCAACGCTTATAAAACCTGCTTCTTTACCGGCCTTCCTGAGTTTATCAGCAACTATGGTAAGTGCATCTTCCCAGGTAGTCTCCTGGAGTCCACCTTCTATCCTTTTCATGGGAACTGTAAGCCTCGACTCTGCCTCAATAGAGTCAAAGCCGAACCTGCCATAGGCGCAGAGATATTTTTCAGCAGAATCCGCTGCTGCGCCTGAATTAATCTTCTGTATCCTGCCGTCTTTCGTGCTTACTGTTATATCACAACTGTTTCCGCAGAGAAGACATGTGGAATTTACTTTCTCGTACTCCCATTCTCTCCCCTTGCGCCATCTGTCTGATTCAAGAAGCGCATTGACAGGGCATGCGTCAACACAGCTTCCGCAGAAAGTGCATTCAGATTCCTGCAGCGGTCTGCCGTTTGCAGTGAGAACCTTTGACTCAATGCCCCTTCCCATAAATTCAAGGACATTTGTATCCTGCTCCTTGCATACCCTGACACATCTGCTGCAGAGGATACAGTAATCCGGGTCTCTCCTGATAAAGGGATTTGTTTCGTCAACGGGGTACCCGAACTTTTTCCTTGTAAAAGATGATTCCTTAAGCTCAAAATCATATGCATATTTCTGAAGGTTGCAAACCCCTGCCTTTGTACACGTCATGCAGTCGAGCGGGTGCATTGAAAGTATAAGATCGATAACAAATTTTCTGACTTCCTGTATCTTATCAGTCTTCGTATTGACAACTAAACCTTCTTTGACTCTGGTATTGCATGCTATAACAGGAGCCTTCAGTCCTTCAACCTCAACGAGGCAAAGCCTGCACGCACCAATACTTTTTATCCCTTTGAGGTAACAGAGATTTGGTATATGAATTCCTGCACGCTCCGCTGCATCTATGAGATTCATGCCCGCCGGCGCTTTAATCTCTATCCCGTCTATTTGGAGTTTAACCAGTTTCTCCATTCAAACCTCCTCCATATCATACAGTTATTCTTTACCGACCAATTCCTCTTTTTGTATTGTTGTAACCTCTATTGCCACTGTGGGACAAACTGCAATACACTCACCGCACTTTGTGCATCTCTTTTGCCGTATCTCAAAAGGAATATATCCAGAAAGATAAGGTTGCTTCTTTTCACCTGTTATAGCGCCGTACTGACATACCTCTGAACATTTACCGCACATGATACACAGTTCAGGATTGATTGCATATTCAACAAGGCTTGCACATTCTTTTTTGGGACAAATACCGGAAAGATGTTGTCTGAATTCTCCTTCTGAATTGGCAAGCGCCTCGAGAATAAACTTGCCCGTATCTTTCCCTTTTTTACAGAATGAGCCCTCTATCATATTTAATCCTATTCTTTTTAACACCTGAATATCCGCCCCATCGACATTCTTCAAATGCTGGCTGATCCTGATTAATCTGATCTTCGCCTCTCCAGTGCCGAGCGAACAGGGATAACATTTACTGCACATCGGCCCTTCGATGAACTCTTTAATAAAATAGAGAGTCCTTTGAACAGGACAGGCCTTTTCTTCAGCCTCTTTTCTTATATCCTCGAGTTTCTTTCCTTTTTCTTCTGTCCCTATTTCTTCACTCATTAATCATCTCCAACTGTGGAGCTCTTAGCTCTTAGCTCATAGCTCTTAGCTCATAGCTCATAGTTCATAGCTCTTTGCTTTTTTAATACATGGTTTCTGCCATGAAACAGATCTCCGGAAGCAGATACGCGACTAAGTCTCTATATGTAATCATACCTATTATCTTGTCGCCCTCAACCACCGGCAGATGTCTGATCTTTTTTCTGGATGCAATAGATATTGCTGAACTAACTCCTGTTGCCGGGTCAAAGGTTACGATATCACGCATTACGAGATTTTTCAGATATTCGTCTGTAGGGATATTATTAAAAACACAGCGGACGATATCTCTTTCTGTAAAAATGCTTGCCAGTTTGTCATTCTCATCAACTACGAATATGCCGCTGACATTCTTCTCGCTCATCATTCTCACTGCATCCGAAATATGACAATTCCTGTTAATCTTCACAATCTCATACGGTCTTGATTCTAAAATATCCCTCAATGTCATACTGCGCCTCCTTTCAATGACCTCTAAACCTTCAGCGGGTAGCTTCAATTCTTCTTCAAGTCTTTCATACAGACTCCTTACTATCTTTACTGCATTTACAGGACAGACGTTATAACACGCCTTGCAGTGTGTACAGTAATCACGATCAATAAAGAAACTCCTCCTCGTCTCCTTTACTGCATCGAAAGCACATGCCTGCTTGCACAGTCCACAAAGTATGCACTCCTCATGGTTTATTATAAAGATGCCAAGGTTGCATACTTTTGCCCTGCAGTATTTGTCATAAATATGTTCTTCGTATTCTTCACGGAAATATTTAATCGTTGTGAGAACAGGATTTGGCGCGCTCTGGCCAAGACCACAGAGAGATCCGGTTTGGACAAGTTTCCCAAGACGTTCAAGCCTCTCTATGTCGCCTTCTTCTCCGTTGCCGGAGGTTATCTTTTCAAGTATCTGCAGCATCCGGTATGTGCCGATCCTGCATGGCGGACACTTTCCACATGACTCTGCCTGTGTAAAAGAAAGGAAGAATTTGGCTATATCAACCATGCAGTTGTCTTCATCCATAACAACCATGCCACCGGAACCCATGATGGATCCAACCTTCCGGAGAGAATCGAAATCCACAGGCAGATCAAGATACTGCTCCGGTATACATCCGCCGGAAGGTCCTCCTGTCTGTATAGCCTTGAATTTCTTTTGCCCCATGATTCCTCCGCCGATATCGAATATGATCTCCCTCAGGGTAATTCCCATGGGAACCTCAACAAGCCCTGTATTATTAACTTTTCCTGTCAGGGCAAATACCTTTGTGCCAGGTGATGTTTCTGTTCCGATGCTCAGGAACCAGTCTGCGCCTTTTTCAATTATCGGGGGAACGCACGCATAGGTCTCTACATTGTTCAAATTAGCCGGATAACCCCACGGGCCCCCACCTGGTTCCGACACTCTCGGAGGTCTTGCGTGAGGAAAACCTCTTTTACCTTCTAATGAAGCGACAAGCGCCGTTGCCTCTCCACAAACAAAAGCGCCTGCTCCTTCTCTGATATGAACTGTGAAATCAAAACCGGTTCCAAGGATGTTTTTACCTAACAAGCCTATTTTTTCCGCCTGTTCGATAGCTATTTTCAAATTCCTGACAGCAAGCGGATATTCATGACGGACATAGATAAATCCATAATGAGCATCGATTGCATAGGCACAGATAAGCATCCCTTCGAGCAGACTGTGGGGGTCGCCTTCCATGATCGACCTGTCCATAAAAGCGCCTGGGTCGCCCTCATCGCCATTCGCTATGACCATCCTAATCTTACCACGGGCTCTCTTTGAGTGTGCCCATTTCACGCCGGCAGGAAATCCAGCACCCCCCCTGCCTCTGAGATTAGCCTTCTTTATTTCTTCAATCACCTTTTCAGAGTCCATGGAGGTGAACACATGTTCAGCAGCTTTGTAACCACCAATAGCAATATAATGATAAATATTAGTTGGGTCAACGATCCCGTTATGCCTGAGTGCAATCCTCATCTGCTTTTTGTAGAAAGGCACGTCTTCCATCATCTCAACGGGCTTATCGAGAAAACTACCCTTATAGAGGAGATGTCTCACAGGGGCATTCGCCAAATATGTGGTGGAAAAAATCTCATTTATATTATTCTGTTTTACCTTCTGATAAAAATATCCATATGGTTCTATCTTCATGACAGGACCTTTCTGGCATAGGCCCTGACAGCCTGTTTCTACTATTTCAATATCCATCTCGTTTCTTTTGATTCCCTTTTCAAACTCCTCTGCTAATTTGAGAGAGCCATTCGCCCGACATCCTGTTCCACAACAAACACTTATCCTCTTTTTACCAGGAGCTAAAACCCCTTCTTTTGATAGGAGTTCTCTGAAAGCAAGAAGGTCATCAACACTCTTGAGCTTTTGTATATTGTTTAACCTCTCCATGAGCATACTATCTCCTTTAGCAGTTTTCATGTGCTGACTGCAACTAACCTTCTCTTATAGATCTGATTAAGCCCTCTAATTTCCTGCTTCCTGTTATTTCACCGATAACATCCTCATTGATTGTAGCTACAGGCGCAAGACCGCAGCAACCGACACATCCAACTGTTTCAAGAGTCATTGCAAGGTCTTCTGTAGTTTCACCGCTTTTGACATTAAACTTATCTTCGAGTGAGGTGAGAAGCTTCTTTGATCCCCTCACATAACAGGCTGTGCCAAGACACACCTTCACTACTTTTTTTCCCCTCGGTTTAAAGTGAAACATTTTATAAAAACTTGCCACACTATAAATTTCGGATAGTGATATATTCAGGTTTTTTGAAAGTCTCCTTAACATGTCTTCCGGCAAATAACCATTGTCTTCCTGTATATGATGCAGAACATGTATTAATACTCCCCGGTTCTTCTCTTTATCTGCAAGTATCCTGCCTACTTCACCTATCTGTTCGTCAATATCAATCTCTTCAACTTTCATCGATCCTCCAAAAAACTACAGGTGAAGGAAGAGGTAGAGGTACAGGTACAGAAAAAGACTTTTCATACATATACCTCCGCCTGTTTTTCATTCTCTGCCTTTACCTGTCTTCTATTCTGTACCTATACCTTTACCTGTCTTTAATATATCCCGATATGAGGTTTTGCTGACCTCTCTATTTCACGACGCGCTGCCATATCCATCAATACCCTCTCAGCGCCGAACTTGCCGGGCTCGTACTTTTTCAGTTTCAGCGCTTCCCTTGCCATATCAATATATTTAAGAGTAAGCTCGAGAATTTTCTCCGGGTCTTGCTCGAAATGCAACGCACCCCTAAACCTTTCAGGCCAGACCTCTGTCATTATCCTGGTCACTTCTTCGCTCGCCGCAACAGGAGATTCTCCTCCGAAGATAACAGGTACGCCCGAGGCTGCAAAATAGCATCCGATAGCAATTGCCTTCTCAGACATCCACTCCGGTGCAATGCCTACCGCCGGCATGCCGCCTATCTCGTCAGAGAGGCCGCCTTCTTCAGCCATAGCAGATGCAATTGTCAGGATCCTTGAGTTATCCACACATGCGCCAAGGTGAAGGATTGGAGGAATGCCTATTGCCTCACAAACTTCCCGTAATCCCGGGCCTGCATTTTCCAACGCCATCTCAGGCGTTAAATATCCGGCAGTCCCGCATGCTGCCGAGCCACATCCGGTTGAGACGATAAGCACATCATTTTTAATCAATTCAACCGCAAGAAAACGATGAAGACCCTGTGAGGGGACCCTTGGATTATCACAGCCTGCAAGACCAACCACGCCTCGAATCCTTCCCGCTATGATAGCATCATTCAGGGGTCTGAACGAGGCCCTCCAACGTCCACCCTGCATGTATTCTATATATTCATGTGAAAAGCCGGCAATAAGAGGGAATTTTTCAGTTATATGACTGCCCTCTTTTTTCCTGTTCGTGAAATTATCGATAGCCAGTCTGACGATCTGCCTTGCTATATCTCTTGCCTTGTGCTCATCATATTCAATATGAGTTGCTCCGGGCATTTTCGCCTTGTGCGATGTTGTAATCACTTTTGTATGGAACTTTTTTGAAAGTTCAGCTAATGCAGGCATTATGCACTGAACATCCACTGTTATTGCATCAACAAGTCCTGTTAAAACTGCGAGTTCCTGATTTGTAAAACCTCCTGTTGTTGGAATCCCATGCCTCATTAAGACTTCATTTGCAGTACAACACATACCCCCAAGATTGATGCCTTTTGCGCCTTTTGATTTCGCATATTCGATCATCTCCGGTTCATTAACCACATCGACGATTATCTCTGCCAGTGTAGGCTCATGTCCATGAACTACAAGGTTGACTTCGTCTTCTTTGAATATCCCGAAACTTGCCTCTGCCTTCACCGGTCTGGGAGTTCCGAAAAGGATGTCTGTAATGTCTGTCGAAATCATGCAACCGCCCCAGCCATCAGCAAGGGAAACTTTAAGAGCGCTTAAAAGAAGGTTATCCGGTTCATGGTCAACGCCCATATTCGTACGGTGCATTGCCTCTGCGATCTCTCTATCAATGCCTCTTGGGGTTATGCCCCATTTTTTCCATCTTTCCTGTGTTTTTTGGGGAGCTCTTTTGATGTAATTCAGCACGCCCTTCTGACGACCAAAGTCCTCAATCAGTTTCATGGCAACATCCCGCGCAACATCATTGACTGTGCGGCCTTCAAACTCTATTTCGAGTATACCTGCAATCTTGTAAAGCTTTTTCACATCAGTTATCTTAAAATCGCTTGTTTCTCCGTTTGCAACTGCAAGCAATGTAAATGCCATATCCCTCGCGTGATCTGAATGAGCTGCAGTCCCTGCCACCGCCATTCTCAGGAAATTCCTTGATGCAACTGTAGGTAGTGTTGCTCCGCACACACCCCTCGCTTCCTCCTCTGCATTCTGCCCTACAAACCTGCATGGTCCTATGTGGCATATCTTGCAGCACGCTCCTGTAACACCGATAGGACACGGTTTCAGTTTCTGCGCTCTGTCGAAGCATGTTTCTATCTTCTGAGATTCACTCCACTCTATTATCTTCTCTGAAGCTTCATTTGCACTTTTTATAACCTTATCCATATAACCTCCAACCTATAATCCCCCTTAACCCCCCTTTAGTAAAGGGGGGAATGGGGGGATTTGTTTCATTTATAGTATCGGTTCCATCTCAAGCGCCGGGTGTCCGACACTTGAGAGGAATTCGAGTAATTTTTCAGAATCCTCACAGATTGTCTCATCTGCAATTTTATCAAGAAGGTCTGGAACCCCTTCCTCTGCTGCCCTTTTGTCGAACTCTTCCTTAAGACTTTCCTTAAGGTTTTTTGTCATCCAGACAATCCTTTTGATTCCTCCGTCACCGGCGAGAAACTTTTTGCTGACAATAAAGTTCCTGCCAATGCCCATGAATCCAGGGTTTTGAGTGCCTCCGCCAACACTGCCCGCCAATGTGGAAAACTTCATCCCTACAGGCGTCATTCCGGTATGGCCGCGCTGGACTATCATTATCCCATTTGCTTCCGGAACGATCGCAATAATGCACTCAAAACAACCGCAAGAGGTCATCGGATTTTCCATTATGGTATAGAGGTTCAGTGTTTCTACTGCACCACCTGATGCCTTTTTTAAATATTCATCAATGCCAGTGTATCTTCCATATCGTGTATCTACAAGATCGCCTTTCTGTATAGGCTGATTTCCGCCTGTCGGATCTATTTCAAATGCAGCCTTACAGTCAAGCCAGTTGAATGCCCCGCAAAGACCGAGTCTTTCGGGACTTATTACACATACATGACTCGGCGCAAAAGACTGGCAGAGTAGACATGAATAGAATGTGTCGACTGCCTCATCTATAAGACCGGCAAGCCTCTGGTCGCGTTCCCTGTATGACTTCCTTGCCTCATCCTGGAGTTTCAGGACGTCTTCTTCATCTGTATAAATTGTCACCTGGACTTTATCAACAATTGATTTGAACCTGCTGTGAGTCATAGTTGCATTAATGACTCCAAGGTGCTCGAGACTAAATCCTTCTTTCTTAGCGTTATTGTTTATTCTGATCCAGTTTATATCACGCTGCCCCATGTGCCATATGCCCTGGGCCTCGTTGATATTTGAATGGACTTTTCTTTCCATAACCGGTTCGAAGTCCTTCTGCATCTTTCTGCCTGCCACATCAATGACAATGGCCAAAGGCATCTTCCCGCCTTTCTCATACTGTTCCTGCCAGTTATTGCCAATCACGGTGACTTTGCCATCCTCGATATCTTCCATTTCTCTCATCCTTACCCATTCAAATGAAGGTGTACGATTCCCGCCGAATTCTATAAACATGTCTTCTTTTCTTATCCTCTCACCTTCAAATGCAGGCCCGTATGCAACCGGTATTGGAGGCTTCTCAACAGTAATTTTTAAACCTCTGACTTCAATCGCCTTCTGTACAATCTTATTATGGTCAAACTCTTTGTCAACCTCTTCATATATACATACACCGGTCGGATGTATGACCGGCACATCCGTATCACAAATAGCAGGGAACCCCATATTTATAGCGCCGGCTCCTGTTGACCATTTAATGTCGTCTAAATCTCCAAGGGCAATTGCAAATGCAAAGACCCTGTCTTTTTGGTACTTTAGATGCTCCTTAAAATCTCCCGGTTTTTTGCCTCCAAAAATAAGTGATGCCCTTATTGCCCAATCAAGGGCATAAAGTGTATGTTCTGTATCATAGCCAAGAGGAACGATTCTCGTATCCCAGCCCAGTTCAACACCTTTTCTCTGAAGCTGTTTCGTTACACTATTACCATTGGTGTGGCCTGAGAGGAAGGTAAGGATATTCTTCTCCTGGAGTTCTCTTATTATCTTTACTGCAGTATCGTCATCAGGCGCTGCTCCGATGACCGCAGCAAAACCAGGCATTGTCCCGTCAACAAGCTGGATGCCTAAATTCCTCTGAATAGTATCTGTAATAAAACCATTATAGACATACCCTGTTTCAGGATCTACAACCGGCTCAAGTCCATTGATATAGCGTAATGCCATAATAATTTCTTCAGCAAAAAGCGCTGCCATGCCGGAATCAAGCGCCTCACCTAAATAAGGTTTCCAGAGGTGTTCTTCAGGTTCTGCATAAAGTAACTCCTTTGCCATCCCGAGCGCGACTTTCATATCTGACAGTGTCTTTACAGGAAAACCAGTCATGGCATATATCATGGGAAGATAATATGCTGTATCAGGGAATTCAAAAGGAAAACCTCCACCCTTTTCAGTAATAGCCTTTTCAAGCATTTCTTCAGCCTGTATTACAAGTTTATGTGCGCCTCTTATAGCAGCTGAGGCTATTAACTTAGACATCCCAACCTCCTCATTTAGTGGATAGCAAACAGTAGACAGGAAATGCTGTTTACTGTCTACAACCTACTGTCTACTTTATTTTATGCTGCCCTTGATTTCAGGAATGCAGGCAATCCGTTTGCCTCCCTGGGCCCGACTGTTATCTTCCATCCATCGAGTTTATCTTCTATTGCTCCGCTCAGTATCGAAACATAACCAGGGATAATAAGCTCCCGGTGTTTTATATTGCTCTCTACCCCGCTTTCTTTAATAAATTGTGCAATCTTTGATGCTGTAAATTTCCCTGCTGCCCATGCTGTAAGCACAGACAGGCCTTCGCAGTCCATAACAGCGAGATAACCCGGTACCCTGCTGTTTTCAATCTCTCCTGAGACGATAAAATATGTAAGTGAGAAGTTTGTTGTGATCATGAGCGGCGATTCCGGATTCGGTTCTCCTATCTTATATATCTTTTGCTCGACCTGCATCGGCACCTGGGGGTCTGTGTAGATATTCTGCCTTAAGGTGAACAGAGAAAGATTCTTCCATTTTTCTATGCTGCTAAGGACAACTATTGAAGAATATTTTGCGACGCCTATGGATGCAATGAGTGATTCAACAAGACTGTCTTCACGCTGTGCAAAAGTTATCACCGGATATCCGAGGGGCTTAAAATTCTTCTTGATAGCAGCTCTCCTGATTAATGTATTGTGCTCTAAAATTTCCTTCGCCTTCCTTGCACCGGAATCCATTATTATATCTTCAACACCGAGTGATTTGATTTTCTCAGTAAGGTTAGCAAGTTCATCCAGCCCCTTTGCCATAATACCGAGCGCTGTTTTATATGTCTTTGCAATGCCTGTCATTGCTTCTGCATTTTCTGAATTCACTCCGTAAATGACCGGTTTCTTGTTTGAGAATACTACTGCTGCGGTCTCGGCAGACCGGGGGTTTGTCGCGCATATAATAACAGGGACTTCAGGCGCCTTTGCCGCAACAGTTTTTGCAAGAGACTCAAATCTGCCTGTGTCATTTGAAGTATTCTTCAGTGCAATTGCATCAATCCTCAGCTTCTGACCTACCCTGTCAATCTCAGAATCAAGAACCTCCTTAATCTTAAGATCGATTTCAGAATCCGGGAGCGTATCCTGTATCTCAAGCGCAAAAACACACGGATTGACAAATCGCTTGTCATGCCTGAAAAGCACTGTCTCTTCCCCGAGTTTGACTGCCTTCTCACCTGTCCCCATGATAATTGGTCTTACAGGTGGAGCTGAGGCCGCGCCGAGTTTCTGTTTTGCCTCTTCAGAGACATCAGGACATGCGTCAAGAGTTGCCTGTCTCTGAGCAAGTTTCATAGCAAAGGCAAGGCAGGTAGGGAAGCCGCATTTCTTACAATTTGTCTTTGGCAGGAGTTTGAATATTTCTACGCCGGTTAAAGCCATTATAAACCTCCGAAAATATCAGGTTAAGGTTAAGGTTAAGAAAAACTTAGCCTCAACCTCAGTCTCAACCTTTAGTTAATTCACCGATTACTTTTTCCACTGCTTCAATTGCCTTTGGGTGTCTCATGATGAGAAGCTCAGTTCCAGCCATAAGCAGGGCCATGGCAGTAGTTGCCTCCCATGCTATCCCTCTTTCTTCCAGACTTCCCCATTGCGGGACATCTGATTCAGCAGCCTGGGTCTCTTTAACCTTCCAGACGTACATGCCTACATCACCCAGCATCGGCTGCTGCATGGTAGAATCATTCTGTGTAAGCGCAGCAAGCCGTATCCGCTCCATAACCGAATATGTATATTCAAGACCATACCCGAGAGCAGAACACATTGGGTCTGTGATAATTCTCTCTTTATCAAACCCCATCTGTGTAATAAGAATATTCAACTGCTTCGAGAGATTGATATCAAGCTCTGACATTGCGATCAGTTTATGGTTGTTAGCCATTGCAGCAGCAGCGATCGTCTTATAATTCGCTTCCTGTGCTTTGCCGATGATACAATTCCTGTCTTTGGCAGCCTCTGCTGCAGAGATTAAAACAGAAGCATCTTTCTCTGTGTGATTGCTTCCAAGAATAATCAGGGGGAGCTCAGTCGCTGAAATCACATCCCTGACGGTTTTTGCCGCTTCTTCCGGTGAGCGATTCTCTCTGTCGGGATGGGTGCCTGTGAGCCTGAGTGCAATAGCCTTTGCCTTTAATGTTTCCTGACAGAATTTGGCCCATGTTACAGGATTATGCGATACATTCTTATAAGGCTTCTGTACTTCCTCAGGCCAGTCATCCGGTGGAATATCCTGTATTTCGCAGGCTATAACCGGACTATTTGACGATGAACCTTCAAAGGTATGGAATGGAAGAACATTTTCACCCCCGAAGGTAAGCGCCCCGGGGCCGGTACCGATTGTTACAGAATTGACCTTACCTGAATAAATTTCTTTCGGCAGCGCCAAAGCCATGTCTCCTCCTCTGAAATTAAGGGTTCAAGGGTTCAAGAGGTCAAGGATTCGTGTGTTACTTTCACTTGAACCCTTGAACCCTATCTATTACATTTCCATATATGAATGTGCATACAGTGTTTTACCCAGCAGCACATCTATAGTCTTAACTATTGGTGATATCTCATGCGCATCTGCTATGGCAGCAGTAAGACCTTCATACATCAAGAGAGAAAGAAAATAATTGTTCAGGACAGGTCTCAAGTGTTTCGGGCAGCCATTTGAGACGTTACTGAGACCAACAACCGTTTTCATAGGCGGATCATTCAGTTCCTGAAACATCTTAACCGCCTTAATAACATGTAATGCATGGTCCTGGGAAGTTGCTACCTGAAGGACAAGCGGGTCGAGGTATAAATCCTCGAGCGCTACTCCATATTCTGCAGCCCTTGCCATGATATCCGCAGCAATGGCAGCCCTTTCTTCTGCATCTGCAGGCAATCCCCCCTTGCCTACTGTAAGGCCGATTATCTGAGAATTATATCTGGCTGCAAGTTCAAGCATTGCAAATCTTTCAGGATCATTTGATGTAGAATTTATCAAAGGCCTCCCCCATTGATTGTTATGAACCCGTAGACCGGCCTCTACCGCTTTATAATTTGTTGTATCAAGACAAACCGGCAAAGGGACAACCTCCTGTATGGCAGTAACCATCCATTGCATTAAATCCTCACCGCCGTCTTCAGCCGGTCCTATGTTAGCGTCTATCACCCCTGCGCCTGATTTCCATTGAAAAATTGCGATATCCTGTATGGGGCCTTTATCTTTTTTCATCATGGCTTCTCTTACTATTTTTGCTATTATGCTTAACTTTTCACCGATGATTAACATTTTTATGATGCTCCTTTCCGACTATAAAGGGCGATTCGAGAATCTTCGATAATCGCCCCTGTAATTTATTACATGCAAGAAACTTTTCATCTCTCACTCTTCCTTTAATTAAAGAGAGGGTTTTTATGATAACATAATTATATTTTTCAGGTAAAGAGTTTTTTAGCATACGTTAATTTTTTATAATAAAATATACTTGATGATATCATTGTATGAAAAATTATCTTGATTTTTAAAAAAGATACGTTATAAAATTTCCTGCATTTGACATTTGATAAAGATTCGCTGTTATAATATCTTTTTAAGATATTAAGTAAGTATTCTTGGAAGGAGGTGATATTTTAATGAAGAAGATTATAGCATTAGTTTTATCATTAATGTTATTAGTGGCATTTACCGTTGGTTGCAAGCCGGCGGAGACACCAAAACCTGAGGCTCCAAAGCCAGCCGAGGCGCCAGCGCCGGTACCAGCACCGGAGAAGCCGGCTGAAGCGCCAGCGCCGGCACCGGCACCGGAGAAACCAGCAAAAAAATAATTTATGTGTAGAAATTCAGGGGATAGGCAATTCGTACTTATCCCCTGAATTTGCTTTTTTTATTAAAAACTGGTATATTTTTTAAAATCCTATTATTAGTTTATTCGAAGAGTGGGTCGTCCCACTCTTTTGTTTTATAGGGCTTTTTCAGGTTTCTATATGAACGACAGCATTAAGAAAAAGGTTTTTATGTTTGCTGAACAGGTTGCTGATGAGCAGGGTGTAGAAATTTTTGATATTGAGCTGTTAGGAAAGGGGAAGCTATTGCTCAGAGTCAGTATAGATAGAGAGGGAGGCGTTACTCTCGATGACTGTGAGAATTTCAGCAGAGCTTTTGGGGCTCTGCTCGATGTCGAAGACATCTTTCCCGGACGATATAACCTTGAGGTTTCTTCTCCCGGCATCGACAGACCTTTGAGGAGCTTACAGGAGTTCGAGAAACATAAGGGGAAACCGGCGCGAATTGTTACCGCTGAAAAGATCAATAACCAGAATTTCTTCAGCGGCAGGATATCGTCAGTCAGCGGCAATTTTGTAAAACTCCTGGTGAACAACCAGGAAATAGATATACCATTTGATAAGATATCAAAGGCAAAACTGGAGATAGAGATTTAATGTCCAAAGAACTCTGTTATGTAGTAGACCAGATCAGCAGAGAGAAAGGTATAACAAGAGATGTGCTTCTTGAAACCTTACGCTCTGCCTTGCTCTCAGCTGCAAGGAAAAAGTTCGGCGGCAGAACAAATATCGACCTCACAATTGATCCCAGGACATGTGACATATCAGCATTTGAGATAAAAAAGATTGTGTCGGTGGTATCAGATAAAGATGAAGAAATTTCCCTTGATAGTGCAAGAAAGATTTCTCCAGAGGCAGCAGAGGGTGATACAGTCAATATTCCCTTGGATCTGCGTGACTTCAGCAGAATCGCTGCCCAAACAGCAAAACAGGTTATTTTTCAGAGGGTGCGCGAGGCGGAAAGGGATGTAATTTACAATGAATTCAAGGGCAAGGTCGGTCAGGTTATCGGTGGTACAATCATGAGAAAAGAAAAAGGAATATACTTCCTGAATATCGGCAAAACAGAGGCATTGCTTCCGGTAAAAGATATCCTTCCGAATGAAAACCTGAAGAGAGGCGATACTATCAGGGCATATATAGAAGACGTCAGGATTACCCCAAAGGGACCGGCTATTATGGTGACAAGGTCAAGCCCGCAATTTGTTGCTGCCTTATTCGGAATGGAAGTTCCGGAAATCAATGACGGACTTGTTATTATTAAAGATACTGTCAGAGAACCCGGTGAGAGGACAAAACTCGCTGTATTTTCAAAAAATCCGTCTATTGACCCGGTAGGCGCATGTGTCGGCATGAAAGGCACAAGGGTTCAGTCAATAGTTCGTGAACTCAGGGGAGAAAGGATCGATATCATCGCATGGACTGATGACCCAAGACAGCTTGTTGCAAGGGCGCTGAGCCCGGCAACAGTGGACAAAATAGGAATTAATGAAGAATCCAAGACAGCAATGGTTGTTGTGAACGACCAGCAGCTCTCCCTCGCTATAGGCAAAAGAGGTCAGAATGTCAGACTTGCGATGAAACTTACAGGCTGGGATATCGATATACTTAGTGAATCCGAATATTCCAAGATGCGCATAGAAGAAGCGGACAAGACATTCTCTCCTCCTTCTGCTGATGCCTAAAGACCTATCAGATTTTCAAATCCAGTATATAAAAGGCGTAGGACCTCACAGGGCAAAACTTCTCAACCGGCTCGGTATTCAATCAGTTAAAGACGCTCTCTATTACCTTCCTTACAGATATGAAGACAGAAGTAATATCAAAAAAATAAGCGACCTCACATACGGCAATCTTCAAACCGCATATGGAAAAGTAATTTCTGCTGAAGTCATCAAGTTGCCGGGCAGGAATCTGAAGATATTTGAGCTCACTGTTAACGACGGCAGCGCTCTTTTAAAGGGCAAATGGTTCAATCAGCCTTTTATGAAAAAGAACTTCAAGACAGGACAGGAAGTTTTGCTCTGCGGAAATGTCAGGAGAAATCCTTACTGGGGAATCGGACTCGAGATGGACAATCCTGAGTATGAGATCATCAGCAATGCCGGAGATTCTTTTATTCATATGAACAGAATTGTTCCTGTATACAGGGTGACCAGCGGCCTAACCTCAAGACAGATGCGGTCAATAATGTACAACATGGCACATACCTGTATTAAGGATGTCTGCGAGACAATCCCCGGAGAGATTCTGAAAAGGTACGCATTGCCGGATATCTCTGCAAGTCTTGCACAGGTACACTTCCCTGAAATAAATACTGATCTCGAACTTCTCAACAGAGGAGCGACTGAATTTCATAAACGGCTCTCGTTTGATGAGCTTTTTATGCTTGAGCTCGGCCTTGCCGCACTGAAAAAGGGAAACGTACTCGAAAAAGGAATCGCTTTTAATCCTGAGAAGAGGCTTTTGAAACAGCTCCTCAGCATGCTTCCATTCAGATTGACCAAAGCTCAGGAGAGGGTCTTCAATGACATACTGATTGATATGAAAAGGCCCCACCCAATGAACAGGCTGATACAGGGCGATGTTGGTTGTGGAAAGACAGTTGTTGCATTGATGGCGATGATGATAGCAGCCGAATGCGGTTATCAGTCAGCCCTTATGGCGCCGACGGAAATACTCGCGGAACAGCACTTCATTAATATATACAGAATCGTTGAGGATATGGGTCTGAAAATATGCATTTTGACAGGAAGCAAAAAAGAAAGGCCCCTCGACAGCATTGCTTCAGGAGAGATTGATCTGATCGTCGGAACCCATGCCCTGATACAGGAAGGAGTGGTATTCAAAAACCTCGGCCTTGCCGTCATAGATGAACAACACCGGTTTGGCGTCATGCAGAGGGCCTTGCTCAAGAAAAAGGCTATGAACCCTGACGTCCTTGTCATGACAGCAACTCCTATACCGAGGACACTTGCGCTTACCCTTTATGGCGACCTCGATTACTCTGTTATCGACGAACTGCCTCCTGACAGAAGACCTGTGACTACTCTTTTATTTCATGAAAAACAAAAGGAATCCATCTACCGTTTTATTAGAGAAGAGGTAAAAAAGGGAAGACAGGTTTATGTGGTTTATCCGGTCATCGAGGAATCTGAAAAGACTGATCTAAGGTCGGCAACAACAGGCAAGAGCGGCCTGGAAAAACTGTTTCCTGAATTCAGGATAGGTCTTATACACGGAAGGATGAAGGCGCAGGAAAGAGAAGATATAATGGCGTCTTTTAAACAGGGAGAGATGGATATACTTGTAAGCACGACCGTAATTGAGGTAGGCGTAGACGTGCCAAATGCCACACTTATGATTATAATACATGCAGAGAGGTTTGGCCTCTCCCAGCTTCATCAGCTGAGAGGAAGGATCGGCAGGGGAGCATATCAATCATATTGTATATTACTGGCATATGAACATTACGGAGATGAAGCGCGCAGAAGACTTGATATAATGGTAAAGAGCAATGACGGTTTCAGGATAGCCGAAGAAGACCTGAATATCAGGGGGCCCGGAGAATTCTTCGGAACCCGTCAATCAGGCATTCCGGACCTGAGAATTGCAAATATTGTCAGAGATGCTATACTCCTGAATGAAGCAAGGAAAGAGGCTTTTACCTTAATTGACAAAGACCCGGACCTTAAGGGATATCCACTCATGAGGGAATCTCTCGAAAATTTCTGGGCAGGAAAGATCGAACTGTTCAAGACCGGTTGAGGGAGAGCATGATAAAGAGACTAAGAACTAATTTCGACACCGGAGTTGAAAAGATAAAGTGGTTTTCATCGATACTCTCGGACAGACTGAAGATAGAGTTTTCCTTAATAAAACTGCTCTATCAGTCAGATCAGCTTGAGAAAAAAAGAGATGAACTGATGAAAAGCATAGGCAGTCGGGTTTGTGAGCTGAAAGAATCATCTGAGAGGTCCATACTTAAAGACAGATTCATCATGGACGCCATGGATGAGATCGCAAAGATCGACAGTGAGATAGAATCGACCAAAAAGAAGGCCTCAGAAATAAGCAGCACGTAAGCTATTCTGAATAATGCAGAATATAATTCCATATATAATATTTTTTATATTTGGTTCTGCTATTGGTTCATTTCTGAATGTATGCATTTACAGACTACCGAGAAATCTCTCAATAATCTCACCGTCCTCACGGTGTCCTTCATGCAATATCCCTATAAAACCCTATGATAATATCCCGATACTAAGCTATATCTTTCTTGGCGGCAGATGCAGGGTATGCAAGGCCGGGATATCGCTTATATATCCTCTGGTCGAGTCTCTGAATGCATTGCTTTATGTATTAGTCTTATGGAGATTCGGTTTAGGGTTGCAGGGTATCGTCTTTTCCATATTTTGTTCTGCGCTCATTGTAATAACCTTCATTGATCTGGACTTTCAGATAATCCCTGACAGAATAACCCTTCCGGGGATATTGATAGGACTTGTTACAGGATCGTTCCTGATGCCTGACCCGTTCATGAGGCATTCTCTACTTGGAATAAAGGCGTCAATCATCGGTTTTTTGGTTGGCGGAGGGCTCTTCTATGCTATAGCTGTTCTAAGCAGGGGTGGAATGGGCGGCGGTGATATAAAGATGATGGCAATGGTAGGCTCCTTAATGGGATGGAAATCCGTGCTTCTGACAACATTTCTCGGCAGTATTTCCGGAGCTGTCCTGGGAATATTCCTCATGATTGCCAAAGGCAAAGGTCGAAAGACCAAGATTCCATTCGGACCATTCCTTGCCCTCGGCGCACTGATTACGCTCTTTTATGGCCAGGAAATACTTTACTGGTATTTTGACAGATGAATAATTCGCTGGATACCGGAATAATATTTTTCTATTCGATCCTGTTCCTTATTGTCCTCATCATTCTTTTATATCTCATCAGGCTATTCATCGGCTTTTACCGGACAAGTAAAAATCTGAAACAAAAGGACGCATCTCAGGTCGGTTTTGTAGTTGATACATTTCATGAACTGGTATCGCAACTCAAAGAAAAAGAAAAAGAACTTGAGATCCTGGGGAAAAAGGCAGAAGACAGAGCGATAGCAATCGAAGGTTACAATGAAAATATACTTCAGAGTGTTCCAAGCGGGGTAATCAGTTTTGACCAGGAGATGAGAATAACAAAAGTCAATCTCGCTGCTGAAAAGATACTGGAGGTCAGAGAAGAGAATATTACCGGTGAATATCACACAGCTGTATTGAACAAACCAATAATCGATTTTTTAAACGACAGAAAGGTAATTGAAAGAGGTGAGGTAGCGTATACAACGCCGTCAGGGAAGAGAATATGGTTAGGTCTCACACTATCCCCTTTAAAAGACAGGGAGGGCATGATAATCGGCCAGATACTCGTCTTTACAGACCTTACCCATCTCAAGGCTGTTGAGTCACAGATAAAGCTCAGGGACAAACTTTCGAGCCTCGGTGAGATATCAGCAGGGATTGCGCATGAGCTCAGAAACCCTATGGGCGTTATTGCAGGGTACACAAAACTCCTGTCAAAAAAGGCTGATAACTCTCTCAAACCTACTGTAGAAGCCATATCCAGGGAAATCGTTGTCATGGACAGGATTATCTCTGATTTTCTATCTTTCGCAAAACCGGCTGAACTAAATTTAACCAAGAGCAATCTTAAGGCAATTATAGAAAACTGTGTCACATCAGTCGCAGGGAAAAGAACAGATTTTAGTCTGAATATCGATATAAATGCGCTGCCTGCTCTCAAAGTGGATGAAGTGCTTTTAAGACAGGCTTTTATAAACCTTATCCAGAATGCTGTCGATGCAATGCCTCAGGGAGGTGATCTGAAGATTAAGGCTCTACCTTCAACAGGGGATTTTATGGATATTCTGATATCTGATACAGGTCATGGTATTTCGGAAGATATAAAGGATAAGATCTTTCTTCCATTTTTTACCACCAAAGAACAGGGAACAGGCCTCGGTCTTGCAATAGTTCACAAGATAGTTGTCTCTCACGGAGGAAGTATTTCTGTTGACAGCAGTGAGAAAGGGACGACATTCAGTATACGGCTGCCGTTGGATAATCTTGATTCGTAACTATGAATTGGTTATTGGTTATTATCTGTTTATCGGCGCCTGCTTCCTGTTGGAACTTTGCTTCCCGGCTGTTATAATAACATCATGAAAACCCTCGATAAAAAAACCCTTTTCTGGGACGTCGACAGGGATCATCTTTCCTGTGAAAATGACTGGTTTTTCATTATTGAGCGGATTCTTGAGTTTGGCGATATCGATGATCTGATTTGGATGAAAAATAGTTTCTCAAAAGAACAAATCAAAGATACCATTCAAAAAAGCAGAATTCTCTCCCCCAGAACTCGATCCTTCTGTGACACTTCAGGCTATGCATCCTGAGACAGCAGATAAAAATATGCTCCTGCTAAGCACCAAATTGAGGTTTTTGCAGGATCTTTCTTTCTATCTTGCCGGAGGAACAGGACTTGCCCTTCAAATTGGCCACAGGAAATCCTTTGATCTTGATTTCTTTACAAACAGGGAATTCTCCCCTGAAAACCTATCTTCCCTCATAAAAAATCACCATATTTATTCAGAAGGGGAAATGCGAGGCCATGGAACACTTTACTGTATTCTCGAAAGGGTAAAATCATCGTTTATTTTCTATGACGGCCTGATAATCTTTCCCTTTATAGAGTTAAACACTCTCAATATTGCGGACTGGCGCGATATTACAGCTGAAAAATTGCGTACGGTCAGCGAAAGAGGTCAAAAAAAAGACTTTTATGACCTCTATTGCGGGGTACAGAAACTTGGCATTAAGAATGTTGTAGAACTTGCCGGAAAAAAATTCGGTAAACGTCTTAATTATTTTCATCTGTTGAAGGGGATCACTTATTTCGAAGATGCCGAGAGAAGCCCGGAGCCCATGATGTTAGACAAAACCATATCCTGGCAGGATATAAAGAACTTTTTTGTAAGCCATATCCAGGATTTTGAGAATGCCTTTCGAAGTCTGATAAAATAATTTCCTCCAGCACAAAAAACATAAGAGGCAATATCTTTCTTCCGTCGTATGTCATTTTTCAGGGCATCAGGCAATATGATATCGTCCCAGCATATATTTTCCTTGATCATTTCCTTTTTACCCTGGAAAATGATTTTATTTCCGGTACGCTTTGTTGTCCTGTAATACTCTTTCATCCCCATAAGAATATTTTGAAGAGACTCAGCTTTTTTCCTGAAGGGAACTGTTCCCCTTGCATGTTCCCCCTATATCACTGAGGGGGATTTGCTTCTTGTCGAGCCGCATGCTCAAATACAGGACAGCGATCTTGTTCTCCTCCTTTCTTATAATGAAGTTTTTATTGGTAAAATATTTTTCGACCTCCCGTTATATATCCTTCAGCCTCTTAACCAATTGCAAAAACCTTTTGTATTCACCAGAAAAAAGCGTGATGTAAAAATAATGCGAATCGGAGAAATAAGGAAAAAGTTTTAATATTCTTCTTGCAAACGGTCGGCTATTCAGATGGACATTGGGAATCAGGAAATGCTGAAAGGGGATCAGACAATTTCGCTGAGGTCAACAAACTATCTTCAGCATCTTTCTAAAAAGCACGTCAAAAGATTCCAGCGCCTCTTTTGCGGTCTTTTTAAATGAGCAGAGAGACAATTCTGACAACTGGCTCATCAAATAGTCTTCGAAAATGGCCGAACTGTCTATTTCTGACCGAATCAGGTGCGTGGAGCATATCAAGAGCCACTGTCTGCCCCTCGCACGCAAGGTTGATGAAATAATGCAATGAATAAATCTACACATCAATATCATGGGGCGTGTTTTTTGCTTTGGAATTGCTGGAAAAATAATTATGGCATTTCGGGATTCTTTCCAACAGCGCCTCATTCTTTGAAGGCAAAAAAACTCCCTTATAGTCCACATCGGATTTCGATGTACTCGTTCCATAAAGATGAGAACCGAATTTCATTTTTACGATAAGGTCCATGCCCAATCCGTCCTCGCTGAAAAAATGGTATTTGAATAATATAACATTAGCTCTCATGAATGAAAAATCACCGGTACAATTTGGCAGGCAGGTGCATAAAACAAGCGTGAACTGTCTCCACTTGCGTGCTGTTACACTATGGCAACCTCCTTCCTAAATATTTTCTCCTCATTAACATAGGCTAATCCCGAAAGCTTTCGTGCCTTGCAACTACCAATTTCAATCCTTCCTAAATGGTTGCAAAATAAATATTAATAGTATTGCATTACTATTAATATTCTGTTACGATAGTAACATATTACTAACAGCAGGAGAAGAATATGCTGGAAGAATTAATCCGTCTCAGCCAGAATTTTATTAAGATAAACAACAGGGATTACATAAGGTATTTCCTGAAATCAAATCCCTTGAAAAACCGTTTTTCTATTGTTGTTGGTCAGAGGGGTGTAGGGAAAACCACAGCCATTATTCAGAATATTCTGGCCTTTTATGACAATGATATATTTACAAAAAAAGCACTTTACATTCAGGCAGACCATTTCCTTGTCGGCAGCCGTTCCATCTATGAAATAGCCGAGCAGTTTTATAATCTCGGTGGCGAAATGATATGCTTTGATGAAATACATAAATATCATACCTGGTCAACTGAATTAAAGAGTATCTATGACACATTCCCAAAGCTCACAATAGTAGCCTCAGGCAGTTCTGCTCTGGAAATCTATAAAGGCAGCCGCGATTTGAGCAGAAGAGCTGTGGTTTACAGGATGTTCGGAATGTCATTCAGGGAATTTATCGAGCTTGTGCTTGGAATTAGTCTCAAAAGCTTCAGCCTTGAGGAGATAACCAGGAACCATCAGCGCACAGCAGATGATATCATCAACTCAGTAGAAAAAAAAGATAAAAAAATACTTGCCCTTTTCAAGGATTACCTCGAATATGGATATTATCCTTATTTTAATGAGTATAAAAATAAAGATCTCTTCTATCTCACATTAGAACAGAATATACATACCACCCTTGAGAGCGACCTGATAGCCATCTATCCATC
>Ga0194126_10002105_pt1 | contig 32591 bp, 19 predicted proteins | sample TA2KigC150mmetaG_FD_148641 | JGI IMG/M metagenome (GOLD analysis project Ga0194126, IMG submission 148641) | Freshwater microbial communities from Lake Tanganyika, Tanzania - TA2015035 Kigoma Deep Cast 150m | ecosystem: Environmental > Aquatic > Freshwater > Lake | place: Tanzania: Lake... | reverse complement strand
AAGTCGGTTTAAACAAGAGTTCTTATAGTCCTGGGCCGCCTAAAAAATCTCGTCAGGGAACAGGAAATGGCACGAAGTATGCCGCATCTTCTCGCAACGGAGCTCCTAAAAAATATAGAGGACAGGGTAAAGGATGAATCCATACAGTCTAGAACTGTATACCTATCTTGCTCCTAGTAAAATTTGCAGTGGAGTCGGTGTCTTTGCCTTGATTGAAATTCCAAAAGACACGATCATTTGGAAAATCAGAGATGAGGCATATAAAGTGCCCTGGACTTCAATTCCAGAGAAAATTCATCAACACATAGTTTCAATGACTTGGTGTGATGAAGAAGGATTTTGGATTGATTGTCATTTAGATCGTTTTTATCAGGCGTATTATGTCAATCATTCTGATGATCCAAACTGTGGTGTCAATGAAGAAGAAGCATACATTACACTTCGCACCATCTTAAAAGATGAAGAGTTAACGTATAGATACTTAGAAGAAGAGAAAGATTGGTTATGAGTTGTCTAATTACAAATCTACCCGCACAAAAGGTTTGGGTTCGTAAAGAGTATCTACGTGATTTACAGGACGGACACGGTGAGTTTGTTGAGGGTGTCTGGGTCTCGGCAAAGTCAATACCTGGACGTGCTTTTTATTTTGAGACTTATTTACCTGAATATGGAGCAATGTTTGATAAACTGCCGATATCAGCATTCGTTGCATCTCCAGAAACTCCAACTCCTGACTTAGATCTTCCAAATTTACAGTTCTGGAACTGTATGGACTACGGAATTACCAATATTCATAAACAATTTATAGGATCCATGCGTTGGGTTGTGCGTACTCGTCACTTTGGGGAGATCAATGGGTCTTATATTTGCACACTCGATAACTATCACGAGTCCACAGACGAAGTTGACTACAGCACCAGTGAAATTCCTCAAGAACACAAGTCATTTAACCTGATAGAACTTGAAAATGGTCAGTATGCACTCTATCCAAACAACAGATGTCGCATATATGACGTGTCATTGACTCCATCAGAACCAAAAATACCTGATTTTAAGGTTTCAACGCAGTGGTTTGAAGTTGAAAATGAACTTGAATGGGGTCGTTTAGGTGATTGTGACGAATATTTCTATACAACACCCGAAGAACGGGAAAATAAATAACTTTTTACCAAAAATTGAGTTGAAACAGTATTCAATGGGCAAACACCTGCTCTTAGAGGTGTATAATGTTGAGTTTGAAACGATTAATAACATACAATCGCTTCAGAATGCCATGATGAAAGGCATTCAACGTGCAAAAATGGAGATTTTAAACACATTTTCTCATCATTTTGTGCCACAGGGGTGTACAATCGTGATTGCACTTGCAGAAAGTCATGTTTCTTGCCATACTTGGCCTGAAAATGGGTGCTTAGCGGTGGATGTGTATACCTGTGGCAATGGAGATCCACGTTTGATTGCCTTAGAAATCTTAAAATACCTTAATTCGGACTCATATTCAATACGTGAAGTGAATCGTTAAATAGAAACAGGGAGATAGCAACCTCCTTTATAAAAGTTCTGTTTTATTCATTAAAACAGGAGCTAAAATGTCTAATTTACCAGTCGATAGAGACCCCAATTATATGAGAGAAATGTGGGGTACTGCTAAACTAATTACAGATTATGAGGCAACGCCACCAAAAAGAGTCATTCAAGAGGTTATGCATGACTTGGCACCTAAGCATGATCTTAAAAAACAAGTTGAACTTCATGAAAAAATCCGTAATGATGAAGATTACGATGATTGGAATTATGGTACAGAACCAGTTTATGGATCTCCCTGGTACTGAATATAAATAAAGCAAGAAAACTTTTTGACAAATGACGATTAAAGGGGTATCTAGGGGTTTTAAAGACATTAGTTTGTCTTTTGAACCCCACCCTGTGACAAAAGATTTGCCTATTTTAAAAAATGAAGCAGCGATTCGTCGTTCTGTGAGAAATCTGGTTGAAACTATACCCACTGAAAGATTTTTTAACTCAATCATCGGATCAAACGTCCGTTCAAGTTTATTTGATTTTGTTGATTTTGGTACTGCATCAGTTATTGAAGACCAAATTCGTGTTACCATTGAAAACTTTGAGCCAAGAGTTACAAATCTAAGATTAGATGTTGATCCACAACCAGATGATAATACATTTGAGATTACTGTCATCTTTGAAATTATTGGTCAACAGTTTCCTGTACAAGAATTTTCATTTTTACTAGAGGCAACAAGATAAAATGCCTTTTACTAAATTTTCTAATCTCGATTTTGATCAGATTAAGACCTCTATCAAAGATTATCTCCGTGCAAACTCAACATTTACGGACTTTGACTTTGAAGGGTCTAATTTTTCTATCTTAATTGATACGCTCGCCTATAACACATATATTACAGCGTTTAACTCTAATATGGTTGTGAATGAATCTTTCTTAGATTCAGCAACTCTAAGAGAAAATGTTGTCTCACTAGCAAGAAATATTGGTTACGTACCACGCTCTAGATCGTCCTCTAGGGCAACTGTCAGTTTTAATGTTCCAACTACCAGCTCGTCTTCTACACTGACCTTAGACGCTGGTCTAGTGTGTGTTGGGACAGCAGATAATAGCGATTATATCTTTTCAATTCCAGAAAGTATCACAACAACGATTAATTCTGGAGTCGCATCGTTTAATAATATCAATATTCATCAGGGAACCTTTTTAAGAAAGACATTTGTTGTTGATGGATCATTGGATCAGAGATTTATTCTTGATAACTCTTTTATTGACTCTGCAACCATTGTTGTTTATGTTAAAGGCATAAGTGATACTGGACTTGGAAGAGAATATAAAAAAGTTGATAACATTTTGAATATTAATAAAACATCTGAAATTTATTTGATACAAGAGGTTCAGGATGAAAAGTATGAACTTTTATTTGGTGATGGATATTTTGGTAAAAAATTAGTTAATGGAACTGTTATTACCGTTACTTATATTGTAACTGAGGGTAAGGATGGTAACGGTGCTTCTAATTTTTCATTCTCTGGTAGATTTCTAGATGCTAATAATGTGATAGTCATTCCATCTGGGTCGATTACAGTTACCACAGTCTCTGCTGCAGCAAATGGGTCTGATATTGAGAGTGTGGACTCAATCAAGTATTTTGCTCCTCGTATTTACTCTTCACAATATCGAGCGGTAACTGCAAGAGATTATGAGGCAATTATTCAATCCGTTTATCCCAATACAGAATCTGTTTCTGTTGTTGGTGGCGAAGAATTGTCTCCGCCACAATTTGGTAATGTTCTTATTAGTATTAAACCTAGAAATGGAGACTTTATTTCTGACTTTGATAAACAGACTATTCTAAGTAAACTTAAGAACTATTCTTTAACAGGAATCAATCAAAAAATTATCGATCTTAAAGTTCTTTATGTTGAAATTGATAGTGCTATCTATTATAATAATCCTCAAGTCACTAATGTCAATAATTTAAAGACGAACATAATTTCAACTTTAAACACATTTGCAACATCTAATATTAATAAATTTGGTGGTAGATTTAAGTATAGTAAACTTTGTCAAACAATTGATAACGTTGATAATGCAATTACCTCTAACATTACCAGAGTTGTCATTCGCAGAAATCTTAAAGCATTAATCGATACTCCTGCTCAATATGAGTTATGCTTTGGCAATGCTTTTTATTATAAACCAGAGGGGTTTAATATTAAGAGTACAGGATTTACTCTACGTGATAGAGTTGGAACATTTTATTTTACAGATACTCCTCAAAGTCAAACAACAGGCATTATTTCTGTTGTTCGAGAAAAAAATGAACAAGGAAAATATGTTGTTGAAGTTGAATCAGCAGGAATAGTGGATTATAAAACAGGGGAAATTAAAATTAGTACAATCGTGGTAACTTCAACAACTGTTCAAAATAATGTTATTGAAATTCAAGCAATTCCAGAATCAAATGATGTAATTGGATTAAAAGATCTATATCTTAGTTTTTCTGTTGCCAAGAGCAAGATAAATATGGTTAAGGATACTATCACATCAGGCGAACAGATATCCGGAGTTGGATATAAGACCACTTCTAGCTACTTAAACGGAGAACTAAAGAGGATATAAGATGATACAGACTGGATTTGAAAGAAGGGTAAAAGTTCAGCAAATAATTGAAAATCAACTACCAGAATTCATACTTTCAGAAAGTCCCAAAGCAGTAGATTTTTTAAAGCAATATTATATCTCTCAAGGATATCAGAGTGGACCCTCTGATATTGCTGAAAATCTAGATCAATATTTAAAGTTGGATAATCTCACACCAGAAGTTATTACTGGTGAAACAACTCTTTATTCTGGTATTTCATCAACAACTGATACTGTTCAAGTTTATTCAACTAAAGGATTTCCAGAAGAGTACGGTCTTTTTCAGATTGATAGTGAGATTTTTACATACACTGGCATCACTACAAATACCTTTACAGGATGCATTCGTGGATTTAGTGGAATCACAACATATAAAAATGAACTAAATCCTGAAGAACTAATTTTTAAAGATACTGAGAAATCTTCTCATAACGCTAAGTCTAAAGTTAAAAACTTAAGTTCTCTGTTCCTTAAAGAATTTTATAGAAAGTTAAAGTATACTTTTACTCCTGGATTAGAGGACGTTAATTTTGTTTCTGATCTTGATGTTAATAACTTTGTAAAAGAAGCAAGAAGTTTTTATGAGGCAAAGGGAACCGAAGAATCATTTAAAATTCTTTTTAGAGTTCTTTATGGAGTTACTCCAAAAGTAATAGATCTTGAAAGATTTTTAATTAAACCATCATCTGCGAACTTTTTAAGAAGAGAGATTGTAATTGCCGAAGGAATTTCAGGAGATCCAAATAAGTTAGTTGGGCAGACAATTAAAAAATCTACGGATGAAACAACACAAGCATCTATTTCTGAAGTTGAAATATTCACAAGATCAGGAATCAGCACATACTTTAAGATTGGATTATTTGTTGGATTTGATGAAAAAGATTTGATTGAGGGTAGTTTTACCATTCAACCAAAGACTAGAGTTATCAATCCAGTTTCAGTGGGATCTTCAGTTATTACTGTAGACTCTACAATTGGATTTGGTGCAACAGGAACTTTAATTTCTGGTAATAATATTGTCACATACACAAATAAATCAGTTAATCAATTTCTTGGGTGCTCTGGTGTAACACAAACGATCAGCACTAAGTCTAATATTAGGACAAATGAAGTTTTCTTTGGATATGAAAATGGAGATATAACCAAAAAAGTAGAAATTGCTATTACAGGAGTTTTATCTAAATTTGAACAAATTAATGATATTAAACTTGCTACAGAGGGGCAAAAAATATTTGTAAAAAATGTCGGTGAAAAAATTAAAAATCCTCAATCTAATAAAACATACAAAGAAATAATTGCTAACTCTTGGATTTACAATACTAGTTCAAGATTTGAAGTTAGCAGTATTTCTGGATCTACCTTTACTCTTAGATCTGAAATTGATAAATCTAGTTTACAAGTTGGTGATACAGTTGATATTTTACTTGGAAGCACTGAAAATATTGCACACTCTAACGCAGTAGTATCTGCAATTAATTTGACAACTAGACAAATAAATTTAAATAATCTTATTGGATTCACTTATAATTCTTCATTAGATTATTCAATTAGAAGAAAATTAAAAACGGCTACAAGTTCTGGTGTACCATTGTTGTATGGTAATAATACTATCACGAGCAATATTCAAAATTTTTACAATGATAGAGATCAATTTGTGTATGTTGCAAGTAATTCATTACCATCATATGATATTACTAAAAATTTAATTAAATCAACAATAACTTCTGCCTCGGGAAGTGCTTTACAAGGATTTGATGCTAATACTAATAAATTTTCAATATTATCATTCAATAGTAGCGTAGCGTTTATAACTGGTGATGAAGTTTATTATAGTGCCTCATCTACACCTCTTTCTGGTCTTGAACAGGGTGTGTATTATGTCAAAGTATTGTCTCCAGATAATAAAATTAAATTATATCAATCAAGAGCTTTAATTGAAAGTGATTCGTATGTTGAGTTTACTTCATTAAGTTCATTAGGATCTCACACTTTTACTCTTTCATCGCAAAGAAGTGGATTAATTTATCCACAAAAACTTCTTAAAAAGTTTCCACTTCTATCAAATATAAAAAACGGAAACAATACAAGTACGATTCCAGGATCAACTGGAATGCTTGTTAATGGTGTTGAAATTGTAAATTATAAATCTAATGATAAAATTTATTATGGACCCATAAAAGAGGTAAAACTTTATAATAGTGGAAAAGACTATGATGTAATTAATCCACCATTTATTGATATTGATGATCCAGTAGTATCTGGTGGAACAACAGCATTGTCTAGAGCAATTGTAAAAGGATCTGTTCAATCAGTTCTTGTAGATCCACAGGACTTTGATTTAAAAGATATAATTTCAGTTACAATTTCTGGTGGTAATGGAAATGGGGCTATTTTAGAACCAATTCTAGAAACAAGATATAGAGAAGTTGAATTTGATTCAAGACCCCTTGTATCTGGCGGCGGAGTTGATGTAAGTAGTGATACAATTACATTTCTAAAAAATCATAATTTTAGAAATGGTGATGCACTTGTTTATAATAGAAATGGAAATAATGCCATAGGTTTTTCAACAATTGTCGGTAATGATAATGATCAAGGACTTACACTAAGTAGTGGTTCAGTTTATTATGCACAAGTTGTTAATAATGTAACTATCAAACTCTATGAAAAACTAGAAGATTATTCAAGTGGAATTAACACATTAGGTATAACAGACTCTTCAGCTCAAGGAATTCATAAATTTAGAACTTTTGAAGGAAAAGGAACTCTTAGATCCATTAAAGTTATAAATCCTGGAAGTGGATATGAAAATAGAAAGTTAATTGTCAATCCAACAAACATATCCACAGTTGATGATTCAATTAATTTTAAAAATCATGGATTTTCTGATGGTGATATTATTAGATATTCCACTGAAGGAACTGCTGTATCTGGATTATCGACCTCACTGAGTTACTACATTTTAAGAGAAAATAATAATAAGTTTAGACTAGCAAATGCTGGCGTTGCAGCAACTATTACTGAAAATTATACTAAGAGAAAGCACGTAAATATAACTTCTACTGGATCTGGACATCAAAACTTTGCCTATCCAGATATCACACTAACAATAAATGCAGAGTATGATGGTGTAACAGGAATTATAACAGCAACCCCTCTTGTTAGAGGTAAAATTGTTGATCTATATCTTTATGAAGCAGGAACAGGTTATGGATCAACAATTTTAAACTTTCACAAAAATCCAAGTGTAAAAATTAAGTCTGGAAAAGGTGCAGAAGTAAAACCATTCATATCTAATGGAATAATAATTGGAGCTCAAGTTACTAATTCTGGCACTGAGTACACTTCAGCACCAGATTTAACTGTAGTCGGTGTTGGTACTACAGGCGCTACTGGTGCAAAGTTAAGAGCAATAGTGAGTGGTGGAAAAGTAACCTCAGTAGTAGTATTAAATGGGGGAAGAGGGTACACCTCAGATGCAACAATCAAAGTAACATCTGTTGGCTCTAATGCAATTGCAGAAACTCTTGTAAGGGGACTTACAGTTAATAATCACTCTAGGTTTGGAAATGAAATTCTTTCTGGAACTACAGAGGGAATTCAATATGGATTAGTTGGATATTCAACTCAAATTGGTCAGAGTGCATTTAATGATCAGGGTGGTCAACACTCTCCAATTATTGGATGGGCATATGATGGAAATCCAATTTATGGATCTTACGCATATACAGATCCCAATAACACCAATTCTCCTTTAACATTTTTAAATTCTGGATATATTCTTTCATCATCAGATGTTATTGATAGACCATCAGGATTTACTGCTGGATTTTTTGTAGAAGATTATAAATTTAACAATTCTGGTAATCTAGACCAATATAATGGTAGATTTGCTAGAACACCAGATTTCCCTCAAGGTGTATATGCATATTATGCAGGAATCAAGACTGATACTGCAACTAATACATTAGTCGCTAATTTTCCATATTTTATTGGTGATTCATATAGATCTTTACCGATAACGCAAAGTTTAGATCAGTCATTTGATTTTAACAATTCTAAATTAATTAGAAATACTTTTCCATATAAAGTTTCTGATATTAACTCTAATAATGATTTTATCTCAGAACCAAACGAAATATTACTACAAAGTGCAACTATAGAATCTGTAAGTAAGGGATCTGTTTTAGATTTTATTATTAATGAAGATGGTGAAAAATACGCTGTTGGAGATGTTGCATCATTTAATAGTGATGATACAAATGGTGGTGGATTAAGTGCTTATGTATTTTCCATTACTGGAAAAGAAATTGTAAATTTAAATACAACAGTTGAAACTTATCAATCAGCATCAGTTATTTGGGAAAACCCAAATCAAATTTCTCTGCATATTGATCCTTATCACACTTTATTAGATAAAGATAGTGTTATTATATCTGGAGTTTCTACTTTTATTAAAGGATTAACAGATTCTCATATTATTGGAGTGTCATCCGAAAAAACATATCTTATTCAACAAGTACCAAGTAATGCAACATCTGGTTTAGTTACTGACATTTATGTCTCCAATATTTCAGTAAATCTTTCCGTCGGATCAACTGTTGCAATCGGAACCGAAACACTTTCTGTCCTTAATTTATTTCCAGAAAATAAAATTATTAGAGTTATTAGAGGAGTAGTAGGATCAGCACATACAGTATCTACAGAAGTCACAACAATTACTGGTAGATTTACAATTCCTCTTAAAACACCATACTTTGATTCAAAGTTAGATGATAAAGTTTATTTTAATCCACAACAGTCTGTTGGGATAGGCCAAACAACAGGAATCGGTGTTTCTGCTAATTATATTCTTGGAGATGTAATTAAATCAATTTCAATACCGACTCAGAGCATTTATCTTCCAAATCATCCATTTAAAACAAATCAAGAAGTAATATTCAGAAGAGTATCTGGAACTCAACCAATTTCGGTTTCCAGCACAGAAACAAGTGCAACATTTAATTTACCACTAAGTGGAAACTCTCAAACTTTACATGTAATTAATAAATCAAAGGATTATATTGGACTATGTACGCAAGTTGGATTGACAACAAATACGGATGGTTTATATTTTAGATCATTTATTTCTAATGGCGATAGTACAGACTATCAATACTCACTAGAATCTAATTTTATTCAAGCAACTGCTAAAATTGAAAAAATAAAATCAACAATTGCAGTATCTACTGATCATGGACTAAGTAATGGTGATGTCATTCAGTTGTCTTTAAAGTCAAATCAATCTGTTGGAATCGGAACATCAACGTTTGTTAATGTGAAATATAATTCACAGAATGATAAACTATTAATTAATCCAATTGGATTTGGATCCACATCAATAAACACTTCATCTAATGAAATACAACTTACATCTCATAAATTAAAAACAGGTGATAAAATTTTCTATAATGCATCAGATCTGATTGTTTCTGGGTTAGAGACTGGATCTTATTATGTTTATAGAATAGATGATAATAGAATAAATCTAACAAATACTTACTATGATTCTGTTTCTTCCCCACCATCGATTGTTAGTTTTGCTTCAACTGGCGGCGCATCTCAAGAAATTTCTAAAATAAATCCAGAATTAAAAGTTATAAAAAATAATAATCTAGTATTTAATGTATCGGACTCCTCTCTGACTGGATATAAATTCAAAATATACTATGATAAAGATTTTAATAATGAATTAATTTCTATAGGATCTACTAATACATTTAGTGTTATTGGAGTTGCAACTGTTGGAGTAGCATCCACTGCAAGAGTTACCTTAAATTATTCTGATAATTTACCATCTAAACTATTTTACACTTTAGAAAAATCTGGATTTATAGGAACATCCGATAAGGAAGTTAATTATAATTCTCAAATTACATTTGTCGATAGTGCTTATAATGGAGAATACACAGTATCTGGAATCGGATCAACAACTTTCCAAATATCTTTAAAATCTAATCCAGAATCATACAATTACAATCAATCTTTAACATCCACTCTAAAATATTCTACAAACTCATCAAGTGCTAGGGGTGGAGTTGATCTGATGAGGATTACCTCTCCTGGGTCAAATTATAAGAAACTTCCAAAGTTTGTAAGTATTGCATCAACAGAGGGATCCAATGCTGACATTATTCCAGTTTCTACAACTATCGGAAGAATAAATGAAATTTTTATTAATGACCCTGGATTTGATTTCTCTGTAGACAAAACTTTAAATCCTGAAGTTTATGTTTCTCCTAATTTAACTATAATTAATAGAAATACCATCACTGATATTAATATTATTTCTGGTGGATTTGGATACACAACTCCACCAGATTTAATTATCGTTAATCCTGATACAGGTGAGGCATATAATACAGGTATTTTAGAGTCCTCTATTCAAGGATCATCTGTTTCCTCAGTCAATATTATTCAAGCACCTAAGGGATTATCTGAGGTTAAAAATAAAGTTTATACAATTAACAATACGAACGGTGTTGGAGTTAATAGTTGTATTTCATCCCCTGCAGGAATTATCACTTGTGTCTTATCAACTCCTATTTTAGGATTTACGACTGATGCTTTCCTTGTTGGTGATGAAGTATTTGTGGAAGGGATTAGAAAGTTAGGAACAACTGGAACAGGATTTAATTCTGAGAACTATGATTATCATTTCTTCCCAGTAACTGCATATAGAAACACAAATCCAGCTGAAGTTGAATTCAGTATTTCACAATATGCAACAAATGCAGGTATCGCAGTAACAAATCAAAACTCATTTGCTTCAATTATAAGAAAAGTAAATTATCCATCATTTAATGTAACTCAAACTCCTTTAAACTTTATTGTAGGAGAAAAAATTTATACAGAGAACAATGGTCTATATATTGAAAGAGATCTGATAGTCACAGAAAATCTTAATGATTTACTCAAAGTTTATGGAACTTATGAACTGGAAGAGGGTGATGTTATTTTAGGGAAAGATTCAGGAACTGTAGCAACTATTAAATCATCTGAGGAAAATAAGGCAATATTTAAAATAGATTACTCTTTAGAGAAAAACTTCGGTTGGTCAACAGATATTGGTAAACTCAGTGAAGATTATCAAGTAACACCAGACAATGATTATTATCAAAATCTATCTTACACAGTTCAAAGTCCAATAGAATATGAAGAATTAGTTAATTCTGTAAATAGACTTGTCCATACTACAGGACTTAAAAACTTTGCCGATACTGGAATTACTAGCACGAGTTCAGTTTCAGTTGGCACAACTACAAGGTCAACTTCAGTTGCTCTTGTAGATATTATTAATCAAAATAGAGTAGATGTAATTAATAACTTTGACTTTGGTATTGACGTTGATGTAACTTCAAATAAATCTAAATTTATAAAATTAAAAAATAAAAAATTATCTGATTTTATCAACTGTATCACTAACAGAGTTCTTCGTATTGATGATGTTAGTTTACAGTTCTCTAATGAAGAAGATAGTGATACTTATATTGATATTGATCAATATGATATTAATGATGGTTATTCTAGATTTTTAGTTCAGATAGTAAGTCCAATTAATTCTCAAAGACAGTCAACTGAAATTATAACTTTACCTTCGGTATCTGGAGATATAATTACTTTTGAAAAATCTTCTATTTATAGTGGTATTGATAAAATTGGTGAAATTTCTGCAAATCTCTCAAGCACCAATAATCTTTCTTTGAGATTTACACCTAATGATCCTTTTAACTTTGATTATGATATTAAAATAATTAAAAATAATTTTAATAGTGCTTTATCTGGAATTAACACGCAATCTGTGGGATTTATTGATTTAATTGCATCTAATAATATAGTGGGTGTTGGATCTACAGTTAGCATTATTGAAAGACAAATTTCCTCAACAGAATCTTTGTTTGCAAATGTTGAGGTTGTAAATTCAATATCTTCAGAAAGAACATATGTAGAACTGTATGTTGATCATGATGATACAAATACATATATCACCGAATATTACTTTGATAATGATCAAAATTCTGAAACTTCAGACAGATTTATAGGGACATTTACTTCCAATATAAGTTCTGGAGTTCTTTCATTAAAATTCCAAAATACAGAAAGTAATTCAATATTAGTTAGATCAAAAGTAGTTGGGTTTGGAACTACTGCAACTGGAATAGGAACTTATAGATTTAAAGCATCTGGACAACCAGACGGAGATGAAAAATCTGCAAGATTGCAAAGTAATTATTCAGTTTCTTCTGGAATATCTACCATTATTTCAGTTAGTAAGTCAGACGTAACTACAATAAAATCTATTGCAAAGGTTGGATATGGAAACACATCAGCACTGCACCAATTATTAACACTCCACGATAATACTGATACGTATATCGTACAATATCCATTTCTTTCTATTGGAAGTACAAGTGGAATTGGAACTTTTGGATCCGAATATAGTGGATCAAACTTAGTTCTTAAGTTTTATCCAGATTCTGGAGTTTCGGGTAATGTTAGTGTTCAAGTTTATAGTGAAATTATTCAAACTGATTTAGATCTCTTGAATATTCCAGAGCAACTTTCTTATGGACCGATGACAGAAAAATTAATATTATCTCTTTATAATTCACTCAATGGGGATAGAGTTAATAAAAAAGATTTTGATTTAAAATATTTCGGAACTCCCATTTTTGAAAAAACATTTAATCCATCAAACTCTAGTATTTTAAATTTAAGCACAGGCACATTTACAATTGCGAATCACTTCTTTAATACTGGTGAAAGATTAATTTATGAGGCAGGTTCTACGTTTACAGGTGTAGCAGGGACATCTATTGAAACTTCTGGTGGAGTTGGTCTTTCCACTGAAGTATACGCTATTAGAGTTAATAAGAATGAGTTTAAACTTGCTTCAAGTAGAGTCAATGCTCTTGCTGGAACAAATTTGACATTCACTTCACATGGTGGTGGAAATGCTCATACTCTTGAAATGTTCAAGAAGATGGAAAAAACTGTCATTTCAGTAGATGGTGTCGTACAAAGTCCTATTACTTTTACACCTATAAATTATGTGCTAACTAATAATGGTGGTCAGGTAGGATCTGCTTCAACATTCTTTGCAATATCAGGTATTTCTTCAATTTTACCGAGTGACATACTAAAAATTGATGATGAATTTGTAAAAGTCAATTCTGTTGGTCTTGGAACAACTTCAATTGGCCCAATTACAGGGACAGGGACATTTAATATTGTTGAAACAACAAGAGGATTTGTTGGAACAACAGCAACTTCTCACTTAGATGGTTCTGTTGTTAGAGTTCATCTTGGAGCGTTTAATATTGTAGGTAGTAAGGCACATTTCACAGAGGCTCCAAGAGGAAATACTGCTCAACTTATTGATGATAGTAATATTCCTCACGTAAAGTCCTCATTTGGAGGAAGAGTTTATCTAAGACAAGATTATTCTACAAATCAAATTTATGACAATATTTCAAAGTCGTTCACTGGTATTGGTAAAACTTATACATTAACTGTTCAGGGTATTAATACAACGGGCATAGAAACTGGTAGCGGTGTTCTATTCATTAATAATGTTTTCCAAACACCAACAACTTCAAATAATACAGGAAATAATTACAGTTTTATTGAAAATTCTGGTATTTCAAGTGTCGTATTTACAGGAATAACATCTACTAATAATGAATTAATATTATCAGATTATGATGTTAACAGTAATCAATTGCCAAGAGGTGGAGTTATTGTTTCTCTAGGATCTACTTCTGGATTGGGATTTGCTCCTCTTGTTGGTGCATCAGTAACTGCAGTTGTGTCTGGTGGTGCTATTACATCAGTTGGACTGGGAACAACAGACATTGTTGGATCTGGATATCATGGTGTTGTTTCCATTGGTATTACTGATTCTAGTCATTCGGGAACTGCTGCTAATATCACTGCTACAGTTGGTGCTGGAGGAACATTATCTTTTAATGTAGTTTCTGGTGGAACTGGATACGTTAATCCAAAAATCTTTGTTTCGGAACCAAATTATGAAAATCTTTCAGTGATTGGAGTTTCTAGACTTGGAATTGGAACAACAACTCAAACTGGATTAGGATTACTTATAAGTTTAGATGTTGGTGCTAGTTCAACAACTGGAATTGGATCTACATTATTTGAAGTAAAATCATTTAAGATTTCTAGACCAGGATATGGATTTAGAGTTGGTGATGTTATTAAACCAGTTGGATTAGTAACAGATAGAAATATAGCAGCACCTTTACAAGATTTTGAATTAACAATTTTAAATACTTTTACAGATTCATTCTCTGCTTGGCAATTTGGTGAGTTAGATTTTATTGATTCCATTGCAAGCTTACAGAATGGTACAAGAACTCGTTTCCCACTTTTATATAATGGTCAATTACTAAGTTTTGAAACTGACGCATCTTCAGAAATAGATTTAAATGCAGTATTACTAATATTTGTCAATGGTGTGATACAGGAACCAGGAGTTCACTATCAATTCGAAGGTGGAACTTCATTTATATTTGTAACTGCTCCAACTCTAAATGATAATATTTCTATATTTTTCTATAGAGGAAAAAGAGGAACAGATAGTGTATCTGTAAATATAAATGAGACTATAAAATCTGGTGACAGTGTAGTTTTACAAAAAAATGCGAGCGTCGTTGCTCAAAGTGAAAGAGTTATTTACAATATTGCAACATCTGATAAAATTGAAACTAACATTTATAGTGGCCTAGGTATTAGTGAAACCTCTTTTAGACCATTTGATTGGATTAAACAAAAAGTTGACAAAAATCTTGGTGGAGAGGAAGTTTCTAAGTCCCGAGATTCTATTGAATCTTTAGTTTATCCAACTGCTAAAATTATTGGTAATTTATCAATAGTTGATTCTGATTTATTTGTTGATAATGCTCAATTCTTTAATTATGAAGAAAATGAATCTGCTATTGTAATTGCTGATGTAGATGCAATTATCGTCCAAGGATCTACAGATCCAGTTGCAGCTGCAATTACAGCGATTGTTTCTGCAGCTGGAACAGTCAGTTCTTTAGTTATATCAAATGGAGGTTCTGGATACACTGGATCTAATGTAACTGTTAAAATTTCAGCACCAATAGGGGCTGGTTCATCTCTAGCGGTAATTAGTACAGGCATTGGAACTACAGCAACAGCAACAGTTCCAGTTGTAAATGGAGCATTAAGTGGAACAGCAAATATAACCAATCCTGGATTTGGTTATACTCACTCAAGACCTCCACAAGTTTTAGCACCAACAACAAATACCACTTATGAAAATATTTCAAATATTACTTTAGTTCAAGGATTTTCAGGAATTGTAACGGGTATAACTACAAGCACGGGTAGCACTGTGGGAGCTGGGTTACATCCTCTTGCTCTCAAGTTCTTCTTAAATGCCACAAGTTTTACTGGATTAACAAATGGTTATCCAATTTTCATTCATGAAACTGTTGTTGGAAGTGGAGTAACTTCAGTAAATGGATCCGACTCTTCTAAAGTAGGCATTGGAACCACCTTTGTAGACAATGTTTACATAGTGAAAAATTTAACTTCTAGTGGTAGTAATGCATCATTCACTGCAGATATTCTTTCAACGACCAGTGTTGTCGGATTGGGGACTACAGGATCAACCACAAATATCTGTGGTAGATTCTCCTGGGGAAGACTAGCAGGATTTAGTAGATCTTCATCTCCAATTTCAATAGGTGTAACTGGTCTTACAGTTGATTCTGGATTAACAACCTTCCCATCTATTCAAAGACGAGGATATGGATTAAGAGATAGTGGTGCTCTTAAAAAAGATCTCGGATAGTATAAATATAGAAAAAAACAATTAATATGGCGGCAATTGTAACCGATCAATTTAGAATATTAAATGCAGGTAATTTTGTTGATTCTGTTTCTAATACCTCTAATTCATATTATGTATTTGTAGGTCTTCCAAATCCAGCAGCTGCTGGATTTGGGAAAGCCACTAATTGGGATACTAATACTCCAAATCCCAGAGATAGTCTTAATTATACAAGTTTTGTTAGTGATAATATATTGTTTGGTAAAAAAGTTACTTCTGCCAACGCAAAAAGACTTGCCAGAAGAATTGATTGGGCAAGAGGGACAAAGTATGAGATGTATCGTCATGATTATAGCATAGATAATCTATCACCAATTACTGGTTCAGCACGTCTCTATGACGCTAATTACTATGCAATGAATAGTGAGTTCAAAGTTTATGTTTGTATCAGTAACGGATCTTCTGGTATTTCAACAACAGGAAATGCCTCATTAGATGAACCAACTTTTACAGATTTAGAACCATCTGCTGCTGGAGTAAGTGGAGATGGATATGTCTGGAAATATCTTTTTACAGTTTCTCCAAGCGACATCATTAAATTTGATTCAACAGAATATATTACCTTACCAAGTGATTGGGCAACAACAACTAATGCTCAAATATCTGCTGTTAGAGATAATGGTAATTCAGATGTTAACGAAAATCAAATAAAAAAAGTTTATATTGATAATCAAGGCAACGGATATTCAAATGGACTTGGGCAAGAAGTAAATGTTATTGGTGATGGAACTGGGGCTAAAGTTATCCTTGATGTCGTTGGTGGTAAAATAACAAATACAATAGTTTCATCAGGTGGAAAAAATTATACTTATGGAATAGTTGATCTCGGATCAATAGGAGCAAGTGCCTCAACTAAAGCTAAGTTAATACCTATCATACCACCGTCCAAAGGTCATGGGCATGACATTTACCGTGAATTAGGTGCTGATAAAGTTTTAGTTTATGCAAGATTCGACGATTCAACTAAAGATTTTCCATCAAATACTAATTTTTCTCAAATTGGTATTGTAAAAAATCCAACTTCTATTGGATCAACCAACGTATTTACTGAAAATCAATTTTCAGCTCTAGGAGCAATCAAATTTACTGGAACTCCCACACTAGGAAATATTGCACCTGGAGATGTTATATTTCAATCAGTAACAGGTGGAACTGCTAAGGGATACGTTGCCTCATATGACACAGAAACAAAGGTTATTAAATTTTTTCAAGATAGATCTTTATTTTTAAATCCAACAACATATGACAGCACTGATTATGTTGGAGTCTCTACTAATTCAAAGGTATTAAATTTTACATCCAGTGCAAATGTTATCACGAGTAATAGTGGATTCTCAGGATCAATTGACACTGGATTTACTGGTATCACTACTAATCCAACAGGAAATAAAATCATTTCTTTGGCAACTCAATTTACGAATGGAGTTGCCAGTCGTGAGATAAATAAAGGGTCAGGAGATATAATTTACATTGATAATAGACCTGAAATATCTAGAAATTCTAGACAAAAAGAAGACATTAAAATTATCCTGGAATTCTAAGAAATGCCACAGAAAACGAATCTTAATATAAGTCCTTTTTACGATGACTTTGATAAGAATAAGAATTTCTATCGAGTCTTATTCAAACCAGGATATCCAGTTCAAGCTAGGGAACTAACAACTTTACAATCAATTCTACAGAATCAAGTAGAATCATTTGGTAGTCATATCTTTAAAGAGGGATCAATGGTGATCCCTGGAAATGTAAACTATGATCCAGCATATTTTTCAGTAAGATTAAATCCTGATCATTTAGGAATTGATGTTGTAGTTTATGCTAGTAAACTTGTAGGAAAGCGTTTAAGAGGTCAGTCCTCGGGGATAACTGCTGTAGTAGATAAGTATCTGGAAAAGTCTATATCTGAAGGAATTACAGACCTTACACTATTTGTAAAATACTTACAATCTGATAGTAATAATCAAATTTCTCAATTTACTAGTGGAGAAATTTTAATTACCGAAGAATCATTTACGTATGGAAATACAACAGTTAACGCTGGTGATACGATAGCAACTCTTGTTCCAAACAACTCAACATCAGTAGGAACATCAGTGGGTATTGGGGCAGGTGTTTATTTTATTAGAGGAACATTTGTAGATGTATCTAAGGATAAAATTGTCTTAGATGCATATAAAAGTAATTCTTCTTATAGAGTTGGTTTAAGTGTAACTGAGGAAATTGTCACAGCAAAGGACGATATCACTTTATATGATAATGCAAAGGGATTTTCAAATTATGCTGCACCAGGTGCAGATAGATTAAAAATATCAGCTAAATTAACTAAAAAACTATTAACAGATTTTAATGATAAAACATTTATAGAATTAATTAGAATTGAAAATGGTCAAATTAAAAAAATACAAAATAAAACACAATACAGTTATATTAGAGATTACTTTGCAGAAAGAACATTTGACGAATCTGGAGATTACTCTGTAAATCAATTTGGAATTGAAGTAAAAGAGTCGTTAAATGATAGACAGTCCAATGATGGTGTTTATTTACCAGAACAGAAAACACAACAATTAGCAACTCCTTCAGAAAATTTAATGGAGGTCATGATATCTCCAGGAAAAGCTTATGTTAGAGGTTATGATATTGAAAGCACTGAAACTACAATTCTAGATGTAAAAAAACCAAGAGATAAAGAGTCCGTATCATCTGCATTAGTCCCATTTGAATTTGGGACATTGATGAGAGTCAACAATGTATCTGGAACCCCATTCATTGGAATTGATAATAATACAAATATAGTCAATCTTTTTAATCAAAGAAAAAATTCAACAAGTGCGGGAACAGGAACACTCATAGGAAAGGCAAGAGTATATTCATTTAATTTAACTGACGCTTCATATTCAAATGCTTCATCTCAATGGGATCTATATTTATTTGATGTTCAAACACATACAGTTTTAACAGTTAATGAATCACTTTCATCTGTAACTTGTCCAGAAACTTCATATGTTAGAGGTGTAAGTAGTGGTGCCTTTGGATATGCTGCAGAAAGTCCATCTGGAACTACTTTAACTTTAATTCAAACATCTGGTACATTTATTACAGGAGAGCAAATTGTAATTAATGAATCTACAGAAATTTCTAGATCTATTGTAAGTGTAAGAACGTTTGGAATTGAAGATGTCAAATCAGTTTATCAAGATTCAACTGCACTTACATCTCAATTAAAAGTTGATTTTGTTGCAGATACTGTTTTGCAAAAGTCTCTACCAAGAAATTTTAGTTTAACTGATAAACTTACAATTACTTCTGCAGGAGCGGCAACTTGCCCAGGTCGTAATTTTGCAGCAACTGGAATAAAAGTAGATTCGATTATTAGATATCAAATTTCCAGTCTATCTGCAGAAACATTTAATAGAGTTTCTGCAATCTCTAGTGATGGATTAACATTAACTCTTACTGCTGTTACTAGTGTTTCTGGCGTATGTGATGGCAGTCTTCCAGCGGCAACTCAATCGGTTACTTTTTCACTTGGTAACCCATTAGTTAGAGACACGGGTGGATTATACGCTAAAATTTCTTCAGATAATATAGCGTCTGTGAATTTAGCAAATTCAACGTTACTTGTTAATAGTCAGATAAAAGAACAATCAACTAATGCATCTGGATCTGCAACTATTAACGTAAGCACAACAGGAATTACAAGTGCATTCTTTGAAGCATTTGACGTAGAAAGATATTCTGTATTTTATTCAAACGGAACCATTGAAGATCTAACCTCTGATCAAGTTACTCTCTCCGCTAATGGGTCTCAGATTGCATTTTCTGGGCTTTTAGCAAGTCAATCTTCTAATGTTACATTTAATACAACTGTCAGGAAGAATGGAATCACACAAAAGAAAAAAGATTATGTGAGAAGTGAAAAGGTAAATATTACAAAGATTTCATCTGGCGTTTCTACTACTACAAGTGGATTGAGCACTAGTGTTTACTACGGCACAAGAATTCAAGATAAAGAAATTTCTTTAAATTTACCCGATGTTGTTAAAGTTTTAGCAGTATATGAGTCATACAACTCTTCATCACCAACTCTGGATTCTTTACAATTTCCATCTGGTTTAAGTTTAAATACGTCTTCAATTTTAGGTGAAAAAATTCTAGGAAAAACTAGTGGAGCACTTGCACAAATTGTTACTAGATCCTCTGCAACTGTAGTTGAAATTGTATATTTAAATTCAAATAGATTTTCTATTGGTGAAATTGCAGAATTCCAGGAATCTAATATTAAATCAACAATCCAGGTAATTAACAATGGTGATTATCAAGATATCACAAATCAATATACTTTAGATAAAGGTCAAAAAGAACAATATTATGATTATTCAAGATTGGTAAGAAAGAGTGATTCATATATTCCAACATATCAATTATTAGCCATATTTGATCACTACAGTGTGCCATCAAATGATCTTGGTGATGTTTATACTGTTGACTCATATAATGAAGAAAGATATAAGAAAGATATACCTTATTTACCAAGTGGTATAAGATCCTCAGATACTCTCGACTTTAGACCAAGAGTTGCAAGATTTACATCAGAAACTTCTTCACCATTTGCATTTGGAAGCAGAACATTTGGAACCACAGGAACTAATCCATCATTAGTGCTTACACCACTAGAAAGTTCTTTGATTGGTTATGAATATTATTTACCAAGAATTGATAAAGTAGTTTTAGATAAATTAGGAAACTTTAGTGTGATTCAGGGTATATCTGCACCACATCCTAAAGTTCCTACAAATGTAGAAGAGGCAATGGATTTAGCAACCATTAAGTTGCCAGCATATCTTTATGATGTGAAAGATGCAAAGATTACTCTTGTAGATAATAGAAGATATACTATGAGAGATATTGGTAAAATTGAAAATAGAGTAGAGACTCTTGAAACATTAACTTCTTTATCTTTACTTGAACTTGATACTAAAACTTTTCAAGTTAGAGATGCTGATGGATTAGACAGATTTAAATCTGGGTTCTTTGTTGATGATTTTAGAGACAATCAAAGATTTGATCCTAATGTTTCCACAGTTGCAATTGATACTAATGTTTCAGAATTAATTACTGCAACAGATGCATTTTCACTTAAACCAGAAATTTCATTAGATCCATCAATTAATACTGATACTGCTGATTTTTCTGCAAATCTTCAACTATTGGATTCCAATGTTCAAAAAACAGGAAATCTAATTACACTAAAGTATGCTCAAAAAGGGTGGATCGAACAACCACTTGCTTCTAAAGTTGAAAATGTCAATCCATTTAATATGATCGACTTTAAAGGAAGTATTAAATTGTCACCTTCATCTGATAGTTGGGTAAGAACCATTACCATTGATGGTGGATCAAGAAGATATTTTGGTGGCACAACTGGTACTTATTCTGAAAGTTCTTGGACTGAGATTGTTAAAATTTCTTCAGAACCTGAAGTTTATATTCGTTCAAGAAATGTCAAATTTGAATCATTATCATTAAAACCTCTCACTAGATATTATCCATTCTTTGATGGTAGCACTGGAATTGATATCATTCCCAAATTAATTGAAATTACAATGACTTCTGGAATATTTACAATTGGGGAAACAGTTAGAGGATTTGTTGGATCTGAAAATATTTTTACTGCAAAAGTCGCTCAACCAAATCATAAAACTGGCAATTTAAGTTCTCCAACAACAACATATAGTTTAAATCCATATAATAAAGCAGTTACCTTACCTTCATCATATTCAGCATCCTCTACAGTTCTAAATGTAGATATAAATTCTCTATCTGAAGAAGTTTTAGGAAAATTTAGTGGATTAGTAACCATTGGAACTGTTTTAGTTGGTGAAACTAGCGGAGCCCAAGCATCAGTTTCTAATATTAGATTGATTAGCGATACATTTGGTGATACTCAAGGTTGTTTCTTTTTTAGAAATCCTCTTACAACACCTCCACCAATTGTACGGTTTACTACTGGAACATCTACTTTTAAACTTACTTCAAGTTCCACTAACGAAACACCATTACCTGGAAGTCTTTTAATTAGTAGTGCGGAAGCAACGTATAAAACAAGTGGAATTTTAGAGGTATTTCAAGAAACAAGAGTTACAGTTTTTTATGATCCTCTTGCACAATCTTTTACTGTTGATGAAACAGGAGCTTTCTTAACTTCTGTTGATGTATTCTTTGCAAATAAAGATCCATTAGAAAAAATAACAGCACAAATTAGAACTGTTGAACTTGGAACTCCAACAAGAGATCTAGTTGATGAAAATTCACAAGTTACTCTAGAACCAAGTCAAATTAATACGTCTAAAGATGCATCAGTTGCCACAAGAATAACTTTCCCAGCTCCAATTTACTTATCTCCCGATACGGAATATGCGTTAGTTCTTCTTGCTCCTTCATCAGATCAATATGAAGTTTGGATCGCTCAAATGGGTGATAAAACTATTAATACCAGCACCTTACCTGACGCTGAAAGTGTTGTAGTTGGTAAACAATATACTGGAGGAAGTCTATTTAAATCTCAAAACGGGACAATTTGGACAGCAAATCAGTTCCAAGATATGAAGTTTAAACTTTATAAAGCAAATTTCATTACAAATAAAAATAATCCTGCAGTAGCATATTTCTATAATCCAAGTATCGTAACGAATGATTCAAATATTGGAAATCTAACCAAAGATCCAATTAGAACTTTACCAAGAAAACTAAAAGTTGGAATCACTACAACTACAACAATGAATTCTATTCTTACTGTCGGTAGAAAAGTCAGTGAAGGAACTCAACCTGGTCCAAGTGGACTTATTGAAAGAGTTGGCGGTAGAATTGCAGTTGGAGGTTTATCAACCGCAAGAGTTGGTAGTGGTTATGAAAATGGTACATATAGTGGTGTTCCACTTTACAATATAACAGGTTCTGGAACTGGTGCCACAGGTATTGTCACAGTGACTAGCAATACTGTTCAATTTGTTTCCATTGCTAATTCTGGAAATGGTTATGTTGCTGGAGATATTTTAGGTATTACAACTAGTAGTGTTGTTAAAGGATCCGGAGCTCAAATTTCAGTATCATCTTTAAATGGATTTGATACACTGTATCTTACAAATGTAAAAGGGGAAGAGTTTACTTCTGGTCAAGATCTTGTAGTTTATACAAGTAATACAGCTGTTTCTTATGCAAATACTGATATTTTATCATCTTCTCAAATTGGATCTTTAAATGATGGGCGAGTCATTGAAGTTACACAATATAGTCATGGAATGCAAGCAGTGAATAATGTAATAACGATCTCAGACGTTGAACCAAATACAATTCCAACAACTTTAAATGCATCAATTGGTTTAAGTGATGCAACAATCTCAGTTGCCAATACATCTATCTTTGGAACCTTTGAAGGTATTTCAACATCTAGAGGGTATTTAAAAGTAAATAATGAGATCATTTACTATACTTCAATAACTGCTGGTGCTGCTGGCGCTGGCACTCTTGGAATTGGGACACGAGGAGTTGATGGGTCATTGAAAAGAACTCACACCATTGGAGATAAAATCTTTAGTTACGAACTAAACGGTGTATCTCTTACAAGGATTAATACTCAACACAATATGCCATCTGACGCTACTTTATCATCTATGAAAGATCTTGATAAGTATTATTTACAGATAGATCGTTCAGGAAGATCAAGTGGTGATAGTCAACTTAGTTTCACTGATGAAAATTATCTTGGAGGATCAAGAGTATTTGCTAGTAAAAATATTCAGTTCAATGCAATTAATCCCTCATTTACAGTATTCACACCAGGAGAAGATACTAAAATTTCTGCAAGTATCAGAACTGTTTCTGGAACAAGTGCAAGTGGGTCAGAGATTTCTTTCATTGATCAAGGATATGAATCTGTAGAAATTAATAATCTTAATGAACTTTCTTCAACAAGAATAGTTGCATCTAGAATTAATGAGACTACAAGATTAACAACTCTTCCAAAGAATAAATCATTTACAATTGGTCTCTCAATGACATCTGGGGATCCAAACCTCTCACCAGTAATTAATGTGGATAAAACCACTGTAGACTTTATCAGAAATAGAATTAACAGACCAGTTGGAGATTATGCATATGACGGAAGATCTAATCTAGTATCTGGAACAGATCCACACGCTGCAGTATACCTCACTGGTAGAATAGATCTCAAGCAACCTGCTTCTTCATTAAAGGTTCTTGTGGGAGCTTATAGACACTCCTCTGCAGACTTTAGAGTTCTTTATCAACTTTTTAGAGCAGACTCCTTAGAAGTTGAACAAGCGTTTGAATTGTTCCCAGGATATGATAATTTAAAAGATACTAATGGTGATGGATTTGGAGACACTGTTATTGATTCAACTCGTAATAGTGGTAGACCAGATGCGGTTGTTCCTGCAAGTCAAGATGATGAATTCAGAGAGTATCAGTTTAGTGTTGATAATCTAAATCAGTTTACTGGATTTAGAATTAAAATTGTTATGAATGGAACAAACGAAGCGTATGCACCAAGGTTGAAAGATCTTAGAGTGATTGCACTCGCTTGATATGCAAAGAGTTGAGGGGCATAAAAATTTGTATCGGGATCAATCTGGTGCAATTGTAAATATTGATACAAACGAATACAATCAGTATATTAGACTAAGATCTGAAAGAAAACAACAAAAAGAGGAGATTGCAGAATTAAAAAAAGATATAGACGAAATAAAGTCCTTACTCATGGAGATTATTAATGGATCCAGATCAAATTAGTCTTGAATCAGTTGATAAAATGTTTGAATATGAAAAGTATGTCAGAATGGTTGAAGAATTGAACATTGATGAACTTAAACTAGTTGCAAAGGCATATTTTAAACTCTATTTAAGACAACAAGAAATTGTATCTTCCCTCTCTAAGGAATTAGTCTAACATAAATAGTTTGAAAGTCTAATTGACAAATGGCAGTTTATGTAAGTAATATTGTTGTTAATTCTGGTGTTAACTTTGATCAAGTTTTTACGCTTGATGATGTTAACACAAATTCTGCTTTGAATTTAACTAATTACAGCGTTAAAGCTCAAATGCGTAAACACGCTGGAGCAACTGGAGTAACAACTTTTACTGCCTCTATTTACGATGCTTCCACAGGAAAAATACAAATAGGACTTTCAACAACTACAACAGCATCTTTAAAATCTGGCAGATATGTTTATGATGTAATTCTTACTGACCCATCTAATATAATGAGTCGTGTGGTAGAGGGAATGGTTTTAGTTAGAGAGGGAGTTACTCGCTAATGGCAGAAATCAGAGTTAGTGTAGGTCAACAACAAAATGCAATTAAAGTTGTTACATCTGGAAAAGGAACCACAGGAAATCTTGCACAAATCGCCACAGATATTGATACAACTGCAAGAGCGAATAATACAATTTTAATATATAATTCTGCAACTCAAACTTATATTCATGTTCCAGCAAGTCAAATAGTTGATTTAGCGGATACTGTGGATGATGATTCCTACGATGCGGGAACTTTTTAATAGCTTATAAAATAGATAAATAAAATAAAAGGTAAAATTTAAGAGATGGCTGCACCCGTATTACAGATTAAGAGAGGTGTCTTTAGTAATCTTCCAGCTCTGAAAGCAGGTGAACCTGGTTTTACGACTGATAAATTTGATTTATATGTTGGTTTAGATAACGTATTAGCAAATAATAAGTTCTTCGGATCTCATCGTTATTGGGAAAGAGAGACAACAACGGTCGGAAGTTCTGTTAGAATCGTTGAAGGAAGTAGCAATGGTGATAATTACATTGCTCTTAAATCTCCAGATTCACTTTCTTCAAATTTAACTTATACTTTTCCTGGAACTCAAGGCGCTGCAAATAGTGTTCTTACAAATAATGGAAGTGGAGTTTTAACTTGGGGTAGTGGTTCAGCGAACCCAATTTTCTCAGGAATTGCAACATTTAATACTACAGAGGTAGATATTAACAGTGCTGTTGATATCTCAGGTATTACTACAATTTCTAACACAACTCAATCAGTCAGTGTTGATACGGGCGCCCTTATTGTCGATGGTGGTGTTGGTGTTGAAAAGAACTTATATGTTGGTGGTGTACTAGCAGTTACTGGAGTAGCTACTGTAACTAGTGACCTAAAGGTAGGTGGTGCAACAACTATTACTGGCAACCTATTTGTTGCTGGTCAATCTGAATTTATAGGTATTGTAACATTCCGTGGCGGAACAATTAGTATTGGTGATGCGGACACTGATGATGTTGTAGTTGGAGGAGAATTTGCATCAAACCTCATTCCAACGACAGACGATCTTTTTAGTTTAGGATCATCTTCAAAGCAGTGGAAAGATTTATTCATAAATGGCACTGCAGATATTGATGCATTAACTGTCTCAGGAGTCTCCACTTTCTCATCATCACTTCTTGGAACACAAGCCAATTTTACTGGTATTGCCACTGCTAAACAACTTTCTAATTATAGAGCACTTGTTGGTGCTGCGAGTTCTGAAACAGAAACATTTATTGTCACCGTTGCAAATAAAACATCAAATCATCGTTACTTTGGATCTGGATCTTCTCACGGATACTTTATTGATGGTAAAGAGTCTCCATTTATTACATTGTTACCTGGAAAAACATATCGTTTTGACCAAGCAGACGGTAGTAATAGTTCTCATCCACTTCGTTTTTACCTAGAAGCAGATAAAACAACTCAATACACCACTAATGTAACAACAACTGGAACTGCTGGTAATGCTGGCGCATTTGTTGAAATTACCATTACGGATCTAACACCAATTGTTTTATATTATCAGTGCTCTGCTCACGCTGGTATGGGTAATGCGATCTCAAATTATTCAAACTTTATCAATACCCCACATAGCATAACTACTCTTGGTGGTCTTTCGGTAACTGGTGTCTCAACACTAAGTGGACAATTAAATGCTAATGGTGGTATTGCTGTTGATACAAGTGCATTTACAGTCGCAGATACGACTGGTAATACATCTATTGCAGGAACTTTAGCAGTTACAGGAACCACAACCTTAACTGGTCTATTGGACGCTAATGGTGGTGCAGAGATCGATAATATTCGTATTGGTGTCGCCAATGATAATGAGATTGATACTTCATCAGGTAACTTAACGCTTGATTCTGCAGGTGGTACTGTTGCGATAGATGATAATGCCACTGTTGCGGGAACTCTAGGAGTCACTGGTGCGACCACACTTTCCTCCACATTAGGAGTTACTGGTAATACAACTCTTAGTGGAACTCTTGATCTTGGACACGCTAGTGACACAACAATTGCTAGAAGTTCTGCTGGCACCGTAACTATCGAAGGTGTAACTGTTGCCACTGAAACTAACACGCTTACTTTAACTAATAAAACGATTAATCTTAGTAGCAACACTTTAGTCGCAACTTCTGCTCAACTTGCTGCTGCTTTAACTGATGAGACTGGTTCAGGATCTGTTGTCTTCTCAGCATCACCAACTTTCACTGGCACACTAAATGCGGCAGCTGTAGCAACCAGTGGAAATGTTACAATTGGTGGTAATTTATTTGTTACTGGCACAACAACTGAAATTAACACCGAAACATTAAAAGTTGAAGACAGTCTGATTGAGATTGGTCTTATCAATAGTTCTGGATCTCTAGTTGCACCTACATCTGATTTAAACATTGATATTGGTGTTCTATTTCATTATTTTAGTGGTTCGGCTAAGAAAGCTGCTGTATTCTGGGATGACTCTGCATCAAGAATTGTATTTGCTGATGAGGTTACAGAATCTAGTAGTGTATTAACAGTTGCTGCAAATGCATACGCATCTATTGAAGTTGAAAGTATTTTCATTAATGACTGTGCGGGTCAATCTCAACTCATCACTTGCTCAGGCACAACTAGGAGTCTTGAAAATATCACGATAGATGGCGGTTCATTCTGACCATAGTAAATAAATTATAAATATGGGTAGGATTAATCCTGCCCATTTTTTGTATCATTATGAATGAAAACGATTATAAAACTTTAATTATTACATATCAACAAAAATCATTTGATTTATTTACTCAAGTTATTGCTTTAGAGGCAAAGTTATCAACGGCAAATCAAGTCATTGAAACATTAATGAAACAAACTAACGATCTTAAAAATGAACTTGAAAGTTTAAAATTAAAAAATAAAAAAGTTTCTAATAAAACATCTGATAGTTTAAATTCTGGGGAATTCTAATGGCAAAACCCTCAACACGCCAGGGACTTATAGATTACTGTTTAAGGCGTTTAGGTGCTCCAGTATTAGAAATAAATGTAGATGATGATCAAATAGATGATCTAGTTGATGACGCTTTACAACTTTTTCAAGAGCGTCACTTTGATGGTGTTGAAAGAATGTATTTAAAATATAAATTATCACAGGAAGATATTGACAGAGGAAAAGCAAAGAATACTGTTGGAGTTGGAATTGTAACTACAAGCGCAACGTCTACAAATATTAGTGGATATGGGACAACAACTTCTAAATTTTATGAAAATTCTAATTTTATTCAAATTCCAGATTCAGTAGTCGGTGTTGAAAAAATATTTAAATTTGATACTAGTTCTATCTCTGGTGGAATGTTTAGTATTAAATATCAATTATTTTTAAACGATTTATATTATTTTAATTCCGTTGAACTTTTACAATATGCAATGGTTAAAAGATATTTGGAGGATATTGACTATTTGTTAACAACAGACAAGCAAATAAGATTCAATAAAAGACAAGATAGATTATATTTGGATATAGACTGGGCAGCACAAACTGCAGGTGATTTTATCATCATAGATTGCTACAGAATTTTAGATCCAGACACCTTTACTAATGTTTATAATGATAGTTTTTTGAAATTATATCTAACTTCACTAATTAAAAAACAATGGGGTCAAAATTTAATTAAATTCCAAGGTGTTAAACTTCCTGGAGGAATTGAATTAAATGGAAGACAAATCTATGATGATGCTATTAGAGAACTTGAAGATATTAAGTCAAGAATGAAAGCAGAGTATGAATTACCACCTATGGATATGATTGGTTAAATATATGGCATTAAATCCTTTTTTTCTACAAGGTTCTGCAGGTGAACAAAGATTAATTCAAGAATTGATTAATGAGCAACTAAAAATTTATGGTGTAGAAGTTACTTACATACCAAGAAAATTTGTTAGAAAGCAATCTATTATTGAAGAAATTCAGTCTTCTAGATTTGACGATAATTTTTTACTAGAAGCATATGTAAACACCTACGATGGATATGGTGGGGCAGGAGATATATTAACTAAATTTGGAATGAGCATTAGAGACGAACTTACAATTACAATATCAAGAGAAAGGTTTGAAGATTTTATATCACCATTTCTTACTGATATGAATGATAATGAAATAGAACTTGAAACTAGACCAAGAGAAGGAGATTTGGTTTATTTTCCATTAGGACAAAGACTATTTGAAGTTAAATTTGTAGAGCATGAGCAACCTTTTTATCAACTTGGAAAAAATTATGTTTATGAATTAAAATGTGAACTATTTGAATATGAAGATGAAATTGTTGATACATCTGTGGAAGAAATTGATAAAACATTGCAAGATATTGGATATATTGTTGATCTTCAACTATTTGCTTCTGGAACTCAAGCTACTGCAACATCAACAGTTGGAACTGGATACATTAAAAATATTACATTAACAAATGATGGTTCTGGATATACTGGAACACCAGTAGTGTCGATTTCAACAGCACCATCGGGAGGAACAAACGCCACAGCAGTAGCAATTACAACCACTAGAAATAGTATAACTTCTATTCAAGAAATATTACTTATAAATGCTGGAGCAGGATATACAACCACTCCAGTAATAACAATCACTGGTGGCGGTGGAACTGGAGCGGCCGCTACATGTGGTATCGTTACTAGTAAAAAAGGAGTTATTTCATTTACTATCACCAATGGTGGAGTTGGATACTCAACTATTCCAAATGTTTCAATATCATTACCAGCATTATCACCCAATTTGCCAGCATCCGCAAGAGCAGTTGTAAGTGCAGCAGGAACCATCAGTCAAATTAGAATTGTTAATGCTGGAGAGGGATTCTTCTCAGCACCGTCTATCACAATTGGTGTTGCTGCAACAGTTGGTGTAGGAACTTATTGGTTTAATGAAACAGTAATTGGATCAAGATCTAAATCTGCAGCAAAAGTTAAAAATTGGGATAAAGATACTAAGATACTTAAAGTTGGAATTACCACCGGTGCGTTCCGTCCAGGAGAACTAGTTGTCGGATCAAAATCTGGTGCAGTTTATAGTGTTAAGGTATCTGCTGGTAGTTCAACAGATAAATACGAACAAAATGATATTATTGAATCTGCAGCAGATCTCATCCTAGATTTTTCAGAGTCAAATCCATTCGGTAGTTACTAATGTTAGGAACCTATTATTATCACGAAATCATAAGAAAGACCATCATATCTTTTGGAACAATATTTAATCAGATTTATATAAAACATAAAAACTCTGAAAATAATGAAATTAGTGAAATGAGAGTTCCACTAGCATACGGGCCAACTCAAAAATTTCTAGCTAGAATTGAACAGCAAGCAAATTTAAATAAACCAGTTCAAATTACTTTACCAAGAATGTCATTTGAAATGACTTCTATTGAATATGATCCTACAAGAAAAGCAGGTATAACACAAACTTTCAAAGCAGTGAGTGGTGGACAAACAAAGAAAGTTTTTATGCCTGTTCCATATAATATTGGATTTGAGTTGAGTATTTTATGTAAATTAAATGATGATGCTCTACAAATTGTAGAACAAATCTTACCATATTTTCAACCATCATTTAATTTAACAATTGATTTAATAGCATCAATTGGAGAAAAGAGAGATGTGCCAGTTGTTTTGAATAGTATTTCATTTCAAGATGATTATGAAGGGGATTTTTCCACAAGAAGGGCTTTAATTTATACGCTTAGATTTACTGCAAAGACATATCTATTCGGCCCTGTTGCCGATAATCCAGAGGGTCTCATTCGTAAAGTTATTGTTGACACTTATACTAATACAGATAGATTGAATGCTAAGAGAGAAATGAGATATACCGTCACTCCTCAAGCAAAGGTTGATTACAACAATGATAATACAGGATCTTTAAGTGCCAATGTAGAAAAGACAGATAAACTTTTACCAGTTGTGAATACTTCAGGATTTACTACTGGTGATAGAATTGTTATTGGTAGTGAGGTTATGTACGTGAAAGCAGTTAATTCTGCAACTCAATTATTTGTTACAAGAGGATATGATTCAACAATCGCAACGATTCATCTTAAGGATGCAATTATTAATCGTTTAACTACGGCAGATGATTTACTTGTAGAACCTGACGATGATTTTGGATTTAATGAAGATTTTACATATCTTGGGGACTCTAAATCTTATAGTCCAACACAACAAATTGATATTTGATAAAAAAAATTATGCAGAACTATGATGAACTAGATAAGACTCTCAATATTGAAAGTAGTATAGTTGAAGTTCAAAAAGAATCTTCACCTATACAAAAATCTTCTGAATCTGTCAAATCAGATGATATTAAAAAAGATTATGAATATACAAGAGCGAATCTATATTCATTGATTGAAAAAGGTCAAGAAGCAATTAATGGAATCATGGAACTTGCTGGTGAGGGTGGATCTCCTAGAGCTTATGAAGTTGCAGGTCAACTGATTAAGAATGTTGCAGATACAACTGATAAATTAATTGACCTTCAAAAGAAATTAAAAGAGGTTGAAGAAGATTCACCTAAGACATCTAATAATGTTACCAATAATGCTGTATTTGTTGGATCAACATCAGATCTGTCTAAACTACTCAAGCAAGGTTTTCTAAATAATAAAGAGTAATATCTTTTTTCAATGAGTTGGTCTGACAAATATAAAAGATCAATAAACTGTGATAATCCTAGTGGATTTTCTCAGAAAGCTCATTGTGCTGCTCGTAAAAAAAGAGCAAAGGGTGAAGAAACAAAATCAAAGTCACCTTTCAGTGAAATGAACGATCCTCGCATTCCAAAGAAACCAGGACAACCAGATAAGTCTGATAAACACTCTGATCTTTATACAGATGAGGATCCGAAGGGAACAATTCACGGATTGGGATTTAAGGATGTTGCAACTGCAAAGCAGAGTGTTTCAAAAATAAGAAACTCTGGAAGATCTCATGCTCACAAAATTCAAGCAGCAATTGCTATGGAACAAAGAGCAAGAGTGATGGGAAAAACTTCTGAAGCTGCTATTTTTAGAAAATTTATTAACTCAATGAAAAAGAAAACAGAAGAAATGAACGAGGAAAAAAAGAGGAATAGGTGTAAACCAGGGAACTATTATTGCTACACAGATAAAAAGT
>Ga0194126_10002103_pt1 | contig 32626 bp, 28 predicted proteins | sample TA2KigC150mmetaG_FD_148641 | JGI IMG/M metagenome (GOLD analysis project Ga0194126, IMG submission 148641) | Freshwater microbial communities from Lake Tanganyika, Tanzania - TA2015035 Kigoma Deep Cast 150m | ecosystem: Environmental > Aquatic > Freshwater > Lake | place: Tanzania: Lake... | reverse complement strand
TCGACAGGATTCCCATCACGAAGGGGCACCGCAATAATGAATCCGGCACCACCTGCTTCACCTGATCTTCCACATGCCGACGATATCCCAAGTAATAGCCATACATCGCCATCAGCCCGGCGACGACGCCGGCCATTCCCATCAGGTGGACAGGCGACAGGGTCTCCAAGCGGAACACATACGAGAGCAGCCCGTCAAGCGTGAGATAGTACGTGGCGGCAAAGGCGAGGCCGGGCCACCACCAGAACCGGAACAGCGCCGGCCAGCCGCCGGTGGTCATAACCGCCGACCAGGAGCCGCTCCGCTGATCGCCGGCCAGGTAAGCCAGCACCGTGAGACTGCCCGCCACCACGCTGACGACGGCCAGTTGGCTCAGGGGTGAGCGTCCGCCCGCGCCGATCCATGCCGCGCCTCCGGCCAGCAGCGCGCCGACCGTCATCGCAGGCAGCATCCAGCGAAGGACAGCCCCTGCGCGCTCCCGGAGCAGCGCGCGGAGCGCGGCCCCGTCAGGAAAGGTCAGGACCGGCTCACCCCGTCGTTGGAGACGTCGCACGTATCCGATCTCAAACGCATCGCGAGCCACCGACGTACAGGCAATGATCACCGCCATCATCGCCGGTCCTTCCGGATGCAGCCGGTAGTCATAGTGCGCAAGCTTCAACAGAGCCAGCACCATCAGCGAGAGTTGCACGCCATAGATAAACCCCACCCAACCGAGCACCCAGATGAGCCGACGCAGCCCGTCATCCTGCCACAGCGCCGCGGCCGGCGCATCACGCCCGACGCGATAGGCCCAGGCGGCCGTCACCAGGCAAATCACCCCGCTCATCGCCAGGAGCGTTCCGATCTCGTCCACCGGCATGACCGGCTTCACGATCCGGTAGAGGAAAAAGGCCACCAGACCGGGCAGCAACATCACGAGCCGCTTGCGTTGCCGCACCGCTCCCTCCGTGACCGCCAAGGTCAAAGAGGGCAGCACGCGAAGAGCCATCCGATGCAACATAATAACCCGTTAGGTGTGAGGCGTAAGGAGTAAGACGAGAAGAATCCGTCGGTTCCCTTCCGACACCCCCTCACACCTCACACCTTACTCCTCACGTTTCTGGGCCGCGAGTCCGAAGTACCGGGCTTTGACTTCTTCCATCAGCGCGACGGTCACGCGGGCCTGCCCCCGTTCCGCCGCCGTCCGCTCCAGCTCCAAGCGGGCCATGGCACGTACGGGAGCCGGAACGTTGTGCAGGCGACGTTCTGCCTCCTGGTCCCACACGACGGCTGCCCCCTGCCGCGCCTGGCCCAGCAGGGTAAGGGTGACGACCTTCTGACCCTGCGCCCTTGCATAGTCTTCAACCTCGACTTGGACCAACGCCGCCACGTAGGGAGGCATCCGTTCCAACAGGTGTTTGGCGTCATCCGTCCAGACCAGACGATCCACCAACGCGAGGGCTTCCTCCGGAGGTGCTTCGAATCCCACCAGCAGCCCGCAACCCAGACATTCGCTGCGCACGAGCCATGTGGTCGCGCGGCTGTCCACAACGGCTTCGTCCAGCCGCTCATCCACGCCTTGCGTATGCATCCATCGGCCGCAGCCACAAGTCAGCATAGCCATAAGCTATCAGCCATCAGCTCTCAGCTTTTAGGCGCTACCCGATTTTCCCAGGGAACAGAATATAGAGCATCGTATAGGTCGTGCTGCCCGTGACGAACAAAATGCAGTAGATGATCATCGTGAAGCGCCCCAGGGCCCGGTGCCGCCGCTCCCCATTGGGCCAGATCCGTTGGATCGCAATTTCGACGGCCAGCACGATGCCGACCAGCAAGAGCAGACCCAGATAGACCATGAGTTTTCGCGTGGAAAAGCCGGCGGTGGCCACCCGAGCAAAAAAGAGCAGCAGCACCACTGCGATGACGCCGCCGAAAATGGTCCCGATCCGAGCCCAGGACGTCTGCAGCAGCGCGTCCTTCAAAACCCGCTTCCCGTTCAGGAAGGCCTGTGCCCGGAACCCCAGCACGATCATGTAGATCGCCATGACCAGACCGATCACCACCAGGATGATATGGATCGTCAAGAGCGGGATGAAGACGTGATCATACAACTCTTGAGAACCCCCGAAGCCTGCTTTCCCCTCCACCGCCAGCACGCCCAGTTGCCGGAACAGGTAATAGCTCGTGAAGAAGGCCAGCATCGCCACCATCCCGCCCAGCATCAGCCAGTGGTGGCGGTCGGCAGCCCGGCGCCTGGCCTGTACCCAGCCGATTACAAAGAGGCCGGTGAAAAGGGTCGCCATGAGCTGGCTCAGATCAGCCCCGAGCGTGGCGTGCGTCCCGAAGAAGCCCGGCTGTTTCAGCCATTCGAGCATGTCGTCTTCGACTCCAGTTGTGAGTTATCAGTTTTTAGTTTTCAGTTTCTGAGCAATTCAACACTCAAAACTCACAACTCAAAATTTCCTGCCTTCCACCACCGCCGTCCGTTCCAGCTCTGTCACGGATTGGAAGCCGGCCGCCTCCATCCAGTTGGTCGCTTCGGCGACCTTGTAACAGCGGCCCTTCTCCGTATTGACCAGAATGTGGACCGCAAAGGCCGTCACCCAAGCGGGCCCGGTACCCGAGTCATCCAGAAACCGGTCCTTGATGATCAGGCGCCCGCCGGTCTTCAAATGGGCAAAGCACTTCTTCACGAGCGCTGCGTTGGCCTCGGGACCTTGATAGTGCAGGATGTCCGACATGAGCGCGACATCGTAGGGACCGCCCAGAGGGTCGGCGTTGAAATCACCCGCCTGCAGCCTGATCCTCCCCTCCAGCCCCGCGTCCTTGACCGCCCGTTCCGTCACATTCAGCGTCTGGGGCAGATCGAACACCACGGCGTGCAGTTGCGGATACGCCGCACAGAAGGCGATCGCGTTGGTGCCGGCCCCTCCGCCCAGATCGAGCAGGGTCTGGGCCCCGCCCAGGTCAAGCCGCTTGGCCAGGCCAGGCCCGCTCTGCTGCCCGATGCGATCCAACACGGAGAGGACATTAGCGCCAAGCTCCGGATCGGTTTCAAACAGGTGGCGACGCACCGGCGAACGGCCGGTCCTGATGGTTTCTTCCAGCTTGCCCCAGTTGTTCCATTCGGCGTCATGCAGGAGGAGTAAGTGTCCAACGTAGTGAGGGGAGGTCCGAACCAGGTGGTTCCGCGCCACGTCGGTGTTGGCATAGCGGCCCGCCTCCTTGATCAGCACCTTCATCGCCACCAGGGCGTTCATCAACAAGCCAAGCGCCCGCTCGTCCGCGCCGATCTGTCGCGCAACCTCAATGGAAGTACGCTCCTTCTCGCCCAAAGCCGAGAACAGATCCAGCTTCACCGCCGTGAGGAGGATCTTGGTCTCCCAGTAGTAGCCGAGTTGAAAAATCTCGGCGAGCGATAATTCTCGTCGCATTGCACCACGGGCGCGCCAGCACCAGCGGCCCCTTCCACGCGCTGCATTTGAGGGGAGCAATCTTACCCAGTTCGCTCGCCGAAAGGCAAGAAGGCGAAGGGATCATGAACGTCAGAGCAGGAGCTTTCTCCGCTGAAGACACCTCCGGTGGCACCCAACTAAACCTTGCATGCTCGAATCCCGCAAACTCGGCCGAAACGGCCTCACACAGTGCAGGATTCGCTCTTGCATCTAGAGAGCAAGGGCGCATGCTGCGGCAAGTTGTGTTCCGCCCCCTCCGGTGATAGGCGGCAAAAGCTCCCGCTCTGACGTTCTGAGAAAGTGTGTAGGGTGGGTAGCGAACAAGATGCCGGGCGGTCCAGAGCGGACCTCGCCGGAGAAGTGGAGTGCCTCGGTTGACGAGGACAGGGCAAAGGGCGGTTTTGCTAATCCCTGATGCTCGCTCCGCAACCCAACCCTTGGTGGAAATGGGGAATGGAAAAACGATGGAGGAAATTGTGCAAAAACAACGGGGGCAATGACCGGCTGGTCACTGCCCCCGTTGCAGGCGACGAAGAAGTTGCCTGTATCCGTTACTTCTTGCTGACCTGGAACTTCGCCTCGGCCTTGCCGCCCTCCGGCACGTCCACCTCGGCTTCGACCTTCCCCGCGAACGGGTGCCAGGCCACGACCTTGTGCTTGCCGGCCGGGACGTTCTGGATCTCGAAGCTGCCGTCGTCCTTCGCCACCGCATAGTGGGGGTTGGAGACCGGCAGGAAGAAGGACTGCATGAACTCATGCTGGTCGCACTGGAGCCGCATCATGGAACCCTGCTTGTCCTTGCGCAGCACCGCCGGCTTGTCCAGCTTCGAGCCCTTCTCCGCCAGACCGATATTGAAGATGGTGGAGGAGCTGGCGCCCATCACCTCGAAGGAGTGGGGGTTGTGCAATACGCCCTTCACCGACTTGGGATCATCAGGATCGTTGTCATGGTTCTCCACGTGGAAGTTCTTCTGCTTGACCACCACACCCGTGTAGGGCTGAAATTCGCAGAACTCCGCCACCACTTCGGTTCCCTTGTAACCATCCGTGAAGGCCTTGTCCTCGACGTCGGTTACAGCCACGACCGCGGCCTTGAGACCACCATCCTTACCGACCTCAATGGTCTTGAGAATGCGCTTGTCCCCTTGGGAAAGTTCCTTCTTCGGAATCTTCGGACAGAACTTCGGGTTGGGGAACTTGGAGAAGAGAAATTCCTTCTCCTCCGCCTTGCCGGCGTAAGTCACCTTACCGGTGATCGTCCCGCCCGCGTACGAGGTGAGCGGCGCCGCTAAGAACGCTGCCACCACCAGAGCAAACATGGCGATGAATAGACTCTTCTTCATAAGACTGCCTCCTTGGTGATTTGAGACCATTTCAACCCTGACTTAATCCCTTGTACCTATTTCCCCGGCACGAATAAACCCTCGGAAATCCAACCGACACCCCCATCTCCTTCTACGAGGGGCGAAGGAGATAACCACCACGCTCAACCGTTGATCGGAGCGCTCACTGGCTTGTGTAACCTGTTTTTGGAGGGCCGTTCTGCGGTTACAGAGGCGTTTCGTATACAGCAATCCCCATTGGTTGTCAATGGTAAAACGGGCTCGCCAAAACTCCTTTGCTTTTTCAATTAGTTATCCGTGTCTTTGTGGAAAACAGTATCCGGCCAATGGCTCCCCCCGCCGTGGCACGGACCGCATCATCCTGGTCCCTCAAGGCTCTCTTTAAAATCGCAAGCGCCTCTTTGCCCCCAACTTGGCCCAGCGATCTGGCCGCTGCGATTCTCGGCCTCGGAAGAGGATCGCCAAGCAGAAGTTGAAGAGTTCCGACGACATCTTTTTCGCCGCCGTTTCCCATTGCCTTCGCTGCTGCCGCTCTGATGCCGGGGTCGGTCATCCCGGTGAGATCGCGGATCGCTCCGGCACAGTCGCTGTAGGGGGCGCCGAGACGAAGAAGGGCCGACAGAGTGGCGGCGCGTACCGCCGGATTAACATCAGCCAGCATTTTTTTCAAAGCAGGGATGGAGTCAGTGGATCCCCCCTCCCCCAGGCTGACAGCGGCGGAGGCCCGGACCGCGGGAATCGGATCGTTCAGCGCGTTGATGAGAGCGGGCGCCGCTTCGGGCAGCCCCCTATCGCCCAGGTCACCCAAAGCCGTGGCCGCCGCTCCTCTGGAGGACGGCTGCGTATCCGAAAGCGCGTGCAGGAGAATCGGAAGGGCCCTCCGGTCCCGAAGATCGCCCAGCATCCGGAGGGCCGCGCCTCGTTCCTCTGGATTCGGTGCACCAGCCGCCGCACTGATCCGATCCCAGGCTTCGGCACGACCCAGCATAACCAGCGCCCCTGATGCGGCCACCCGCACCGTCGGTTGCTCATCGGCAAGCAATTTTTCAACCAGCGGGATCGCGGACCGGTCGCCAGACCGGCCCAACCCCTTCAAAACGGCAGCCCGCACCATCGCTGCCTGATCCTCCGCAGCCTTGTGGAACCTGGCGGAACGCTGGCCGGCTTTGAGCCGCCCCAGCCCTTCCGCCGCCAGCGTCCGCACGAGACCAGATCCGTCGCTCAGCCCGTCTTCGAGATAGGGAATCGCCTCGTCTGAATTCAGTTCCTTCAGCGCTGTGTAGCCAGCTCCCCTTATTTGCTCCCGCATGTCTTTCAAAACCGGCGTGATAAATCCGACCGCTACCTCGCGCAGGAGTGGCTCATCATCCCTGCCCAGCCGCGCCTCCAGCCGTTCATAGTCCTTGAGCGCATCCGCTGGTCGCCCGAGCCTAACGAAGGTTTTGATCTTCAGCCGAAGCGGCTCCGGCGTCGCGGACTCTTCCTTTGCCAACTGATCGAGCAAGCCAAGCGCCTGGTCGTACTGACGTTGTTCGAATGCAGCCTGCGCGTCTCGGAATGTGTGTGGTTGCTTGGAGCTTGCCGCTGGCAGAGCTTCACTTGCGTCCAACAGAAGCAGCAGGGGTAGGATTGCAGAAACAAGGAGGGAACGACCATAAGGCCAAGAACGACTTCGCTTTACCACCAGACCGGGCAAGCCAGGCATCCTGTTACTGCTGACGTTCCACGAGCGGAACAATATCCACAGGCCGGCCCAGCGTGCCGGGTCCGAACCGAGGATTATCCATCACCTGGTGGGCGGTCCGGCGGCCGGTCGGAGCGGCCAGCGAGAAGTTCTCCGTCAGGGTCCCGTTCGGACCCACGATGACCGGCCGTTCCTCCATGACGCCGACCTGCGGATGCCAGGCGATCAGCTTATAAGCTCCCGGCGGCACGCCGGTGATGGTGAACCGCCCCAAGGAGTCGGTGAGGGCGTAGTACGGGTTGTCGATGGCCAGCGCCCAGCTTTCCATGTACGCATGAAATCCGCACTGCATGAAGAAGATCCGGCGTCCTTTGCTCAAGTAGATCGGCCCAAGCAGAGACTTGCTGGGCTCATGGTTGTGCGTGGCGTGCAGGTCGCCGCGCTTGTGCAAGAAGTTCATCGGCAGCGGCGAATTGAAGAGGACGCGCGCTCCAAGGTGGGACGAGGTTTCGTAAGCCTGGATGTCGTGCATGACCGGGTCCATGTTGACCACTTCGATCGCATGACCGTGGCGCACGACCGTCATGAACGGCAGAAACCGGCAATCGCGGGCCTCCACAAGCGGCACCGACACGTCGAACGCCTTGCCTGCCTCCACGCCCTCCAGCATCACCACTGCGTCTTTTAGCCCGCCGTTCCGATCGACCACGAAATCATACAGCAGCCGCCAGCCGCTCCCGTTCGAGATCCGACCGCAATATTCCGGGTCCGGAAAGGTCACCAGGTTGAACCCTTTCGGGAGCGGCACGGAGCCGGTCAACGTAACGGTGCCGGTGATAGAGCCGCCGTTCGCGACATCCACCACCTCGTAGGCCGAGGCCGACGCGGCAGTGAGCGCAAGAAAAAAGGCAACCGTCCCGACCACGTCTTTTACTTTCAACCTTTCACTTTTCATGTTTCACCCTTCGATGGACTCAGGGCCCGACTCGACTGAGCTCGTCGCAGGCCGAGCTTAGTCGAGTGGCGCCTCACGCGTCACGGCTTCTGTAATTCCAGGGTCGGCTGGACATTGAGCGGCTTTCCGAGAGCTTCCGGGCCGAAGTGTGGATTCTCGACCATCTCGTGGGCGCTTCGGCGTCCTTTGGGCGACTCAAACGTGAAGTTGGCCTGGACGGCCTGCTTCGCAGGCACCACAATCTTTTGCTCGAGCATCTTCCCGACCCCTGGATGCCAGGCGATCAACGTGTATTCTCCCGGCGGGATGTCGGGGATTGAAAAGGTTCCGTCCGCGCCGGTCACCGCATAGTAGGGATTGTCCACCGCCAGCCCCCAGCTCTCCATGTAGGCGTGGAACCCGCACTGCATGACGAAGATCCGACGACCTTTGGTCATGTGAATCATCTCTTTCATCGGCTCGCCGGGAATATGCTTGTGGTACTCGGCGGAGACGCCGGATTTGGGATGGTGCGGGTTCATGGGCAGGGGCGTGTTGAACAGCACGCGGGGGCCCAGATGCGACGTCTCATAAGCCTGGATGTCGTGCATGACCGGGTCCATGTTGACGACGACCACGTCATCCTGGTCCCGGACCACGGTCAAGAACGGCATGAACCGACAGTCCTTCGCCTCGACGGTCGGCGGAGTGAAGGGAAACGCTTTGCCACGCGCGATGTCCTTGATGAGCACGACCACGTCCTTCAAGCCGCCGTCGGAGCCGAATTTGAAATCCTCCAGCAGCCGCCAGCCGGTGCCCGTGGAGATCCGACCACAGTAGACAGGGTCGGGGAACGTGATCAGGTTAAACCCCTTCGGGATCGGCTTGCCCCCGGTCAAGGTCACCTTCCCGGTTACGGTGCCCCCGTCAGCCACCGTAACTTCGTCATAGGCCCACCCCGGCGCTGCACCCAGAACCACCAGACAGACTAGAACAGCGAACAACCTCATACCGGCCTCCGACTCGTTCATACGGTTCCACCCGACGAGCGCCCTATCCTACCTAAGATGCGGGAACAAAAAAAGGGGGAGCCAAGCCGGCTCCCCCTTCGCCCCTGTTCAACCCTTGTGGACCGTCGGTGTTACTTCGAGGCGACCGGGATCACCTGGACCGCTTCCGGTTGCCCCACCGCCGCCTTCTTGACGCCTTGGGCAGCCCCGGCCAGCGGCAGGAGCCGCTGATCACCGACCGGCAGCACGCGCAGATACCCCCACTGCCCTGACTGCGAGTAGGGTAACCGCTGGTTGCTATAGACATAATCACCAGCCAGCCGGTAAGGTCCGCCGGCTGAGGAAATGAACGCGTCGATGACCTCCGAGCCGGAGAACTCGACCACGCTGATCTGGTCGGCCCCCCGCATGTACGGCTCGATCGGCCACTCGTGTTTCTCGACGCTGAACATCCCGTTCTGCTCGTTGTTCGCGCCCAGGACGTGGATCCGGACCGGATCACCGGCATGGACCTCGATGATCGGTGTCACCGGATCCTCCGGTTTATCCGCCGTGCAGGGCTGGAACATCTTGCCTAACGAGCAGCCGGCTTCCTCCCGGTACTTATAGGGCTCGGACCGGTAGTTGATCCCGGTCAAGCCAGCCACGTTCTGCACGTACGGCATGAAGCTGGTGCCGATGATGTTGTCCTCATCCTGGAAGAACAACGCGACATCGCGGTAATTGGCCCGCGTCTCGTTCCCCGGAACGGTCCGGTCGATGATCACGTCGGCCGCCCAACTGTTCTTCTGGGAAATGTCGGCCCCTGTTTTCGGGTCCCGATACTTGGAGCCCTTGGGACCGATGACGACCGCACCGAACAGTCCGTTCCGCGGATTGGTCATCACGTTGCCCCAATCCCAGACGAGCGACGTAATCTCCCCGATGAATGGATCCGCGTAGTAGGTATAGGTCCGGCTCTCACCCGGCGCGATGGTCTGATCTCCGGCGTTGTTGCCCACGTTCGCTCCCAGTGAATCCTTCGGATCGAACGCAAGCGAGATCGCCGAGAAGGACGCGCGGCTGCTCTTCATCTTGTTTTTCAGATTCACCTTGATGCAGTCCCCGATGTTCGCGCGGATCGTCAGCGGCATCGGCTGGGCGCCTTCCGCCACTTTGGAGACCTCTTCCTCCAACATGTAGATCTTCGCGTCCGGATTGGTGACCTGAATCTTCCGCTCGAAGTCCACTTCGATGGTGTCCGGCGCCTTGGGGTTGAACTTCATGGACGGATAATCCACCGCCACCACGTTGAAGGTCTTGACCGGCGCGTCAGCCGAGCAGACCGGTTGCGGAGCCGGAATTTCGTTCCGGCGCGAATAGCCGGCCGGTAGCTTCTTCAGATCCGGCTGTTCCTTGTCGTGCACCCGCAGGAGGCCCCAGGCGCCTTCCGAGAACTTGGAGGACCGGCCGTTGAAGTGGATGTAGTCGCCGGCTTGAGATCGAGGCCCGCCAGCCTGTGGAACGACCAGATCGTAGCGCTCGGCAATCCCGATATGGATCGAGTTCTTGCGGTTCGCGTCGCCCGCGTACCGTTCGCTCAGGAACGTATGACCCGATACCGTCCAGGTCATGGTCTCGTTCATAAGGGTGTGCAGCAGACGAAACACCATCGTGTCCCCCACATAGGCCCGGAGCAGCGGCGTATAGGGGTCCCCGTGAATCGCGCTGTTGAAGATCTGGGAGGCCTCTGGATTGGTGGCCAGCCGTTGCGCGATCGGGCCGGCTCGGAAGTTCAAGCCGCTCCCGGTCGTGTGCGTGCCGCCGTTCAGGAACGGCATCGGCGTCATGTAAATCTTCTCGGGCATCATGAAGGACACGGTCTTGCCCGCTTCGAGCGCCACCTCCACCGGCTGTCCCGGCGGATTTCCGCTGGTCACGATGTTGACCGTATGCGGGACGGTGTCATGCACCTGCACCATCAGCTCCCGGAAGCTGCCGTTGACGCCGTACCCGACCGGTTCCACCGTGCGAATATCGGCGACCGGGCCGCTTCGGATTTCCTTCCCTGTCTTCGGATCGTGGTAGGTGGACCCGACCGGCTCGGCGATGAAGGTGCCGAACCCGCCGTGCGGCCAGGTGGTCGCGCCGAACGCATGGTCATGCCAGAACACGGTCCCCACGTCCGCATCCACCCAGAACCGCTGCCGCACGAACTCGACCGTGACGATGTCGCTCGCCGGATGGTCGTGCTTGAGCGGCCGCTGCAAGGTGATCGTGCCGCCGTTGATCGCCTTGATCCTGGCAACCTCGTTCCCCTTCACATTGTCGGCCCCCACCAGAATTTCGGTGTTCACATGGTACTGGGCCGCGTTCTTCACCGTGATGCTTGTCGCGCCCTTCTTGGCCGCCGCCGTGAGCGCCGTATTCATCGGCGCGGGCAGCCCCTTCTTGTTTTTCTTCTCCAGCATCGTGAACGGCCGCACCGACTGCTCGTAGGAGAAGCCGGTGATCACTCCGTCCGACGACTGGTTGTCGAACTGGAGAAAGTGCCAGTGGGTGTTGATCTTCGACGACTGGAAGTTCGTGTAGTCATCGTCTTCCCACTCGCTGGTCAGCGTCCAGTCCAGGCAGTCGTAGATGTTCCCCCGGACGACCAACGGATACTTCAGGTCGTCGTTCGCCCGGATCGCGGCCTCCTCCTCATGCAGCACATAGATCAACCCGTTCGGATCGACCACGGGAGGCTCCTTGCCCTGGGCCTTGGCGATCTTGATCGGCAGCTTGATGAAGTGGACGTTGTAGTTCTTGCGTCCGGCGTTCTCCGGGCAGAGGCTCCAGACCCCGTTTTCGCCGGGCTTCGCCTGCTCCGACGTCCGATCGCCGCTTTCATCCTGGTGGATCATCTCCAGCCAGGGGGCGCCCACGTGTCCCGGCGAGAACATCACCCGCTTGCCGAAGTGGGGCGTCAGATGCGGCCAGGCGACCTTTCCCGTGGCCGGCTCAAACATAATCGGGTGGCGCTTACCCGGATGCGTGGACTTGTACTTGGGATTGTCCGTCGTGCTTTCCTTTTCGCTCATCGCACGATTCCCGTCCCACACCCAATCCAGCACTGTGGCATCGTAGGACTGAATCTGGCCCTTCTCATCGTCCTTGTGGCCGGGCTTCCCCTGCGTCGGCAACTGCATCTCCACCCAATCCTTGATGTTGATCACGGCCGGGTTGGACTTCCAGTTGCTCTTGCCCTTCTCGACGATCTGGAAGGCCTTGCCGAACCAGTCCACCGTCTTGCCGACCAGCTTGTCGGAGGTCACCCCGACTTTGATGCGCCCCTTCCGGTCCGGCAGCTCGCGCAGGTCCGGCATCACGTCATTGCGGTACTCGCCCACCTGCATGGTGTTGTACACCCGCCAGTAGCCCCACATGCCCGCCACATAATGGTGCGCCACGTGGCAGTGGAACAGGAAATCGCCGGCCAACTGCTGGCAGAGGCCGGAGCCGCATTCGGTCTCCAGGTCCAGCGCCTCGGACGGCCCGATCACTTCCACGTCCACCCGGTCCGTCTTGTGCCGGATCACCGGATACTTCACCGGCCCGTTGGTCGCCGTGGCCCACAGATTCATGTCGTCGATGGCCCGCGGGCTGCGCGGCCAGCGGATCGTTCCGCCATGCGGATGGTGCGAGTGGAAGACTTCCGACCCGCCGTGAACCAGCCGGAACTTGGCCGGATCACCCATGTAGGAGCGAGGAATCGTCGGGGCCGCGTCGCCGAACGTGTAAGAACTGTAGCCCATCGACTCGTCTTCGAACCCGAAGTACTCGTGCTGGACGTGCATGTTGTTGATGCCGAACGGCTCGCTACGGTAGTTGATCGCGCGGCCGCCTGGCCTGTAGGCGTCGGTGAGCGGATCGCGCTGGGGCAGGAAGTCGCCCTTCTTGTTGACCGGCCGGAACGCCTCGTCGCCGACTTCATGGTAGATCAACACGAACTCGCGGAAGTCCGGACCGGTCCCATTCTTAATGATCGCCTGCCAGCCGCTCCGCTGGGGGGTGGGGTCGCCGGTGCCCAGCGGCTCCAGATACTCGGATCCCTTGGGCTCCACGACGAAGGTTCCAAACAACCCCATGACCGTCAGCTCGCGGTCATTGCTGAAAGAGTGGAACTGCCGGCCGCCTTCCTGCGTGTTCGGATGGATATACCATTCCAGATCCACGCTCTTGTCCTTCTCGACGATGGACTCCGAGTTGGTCGTAGTGGCCGGCTTGCCGGTCGCGCTGACCACCATGCTGGAGCCGTGGATGTGGAGGCTCACGTCCTCGCCGCCTTCCAGCTTGTTCTGCAGCTTGACCTTCAGGCAATCGCCCTGATTGGCGCGGATGACCAGTGGTTGAATCCACTGGGCCTGGACGCCGGGAAGCACTGCGCCGGGATCGTAGCCTTCCTTCTCGCGGGCGGCCTTGTTCTTGGCCTCTTCCTCCCGCACCTTCTCGAGGTTCTCCGTGAGCGCGTACATATAGCCGGGATAGTAGTCCAGCCACTGATTGAGCGTGATCTCGACGTTGATGGCCGACACATCGTAGGCCTTGACCGGAGCGCCGGCCGGGCACCGTCCCCCTTGCACGGCCGACACAGGCTCGACCCGCGGGTCGGATACGAGCAGCATATCCTGCCCGCCCGCTCCGTACTGGTGCATCATGGACATGTTGTTGTAAAGCCCACCCGTCTGTTGGGCCTGGGCATCCTGCCCCATCTGGAGCATGATGCGCTGGTGCTGCTGCTCCACCATCGCCGCCCGACCCGGACGTCCGGACATCGCGTCCTCGACGACGGTCTGCCCCTTGAGCTTCTCAGCCCAAGCCGGCGTCTGGTGCGACATGGCCGTCTGCTGGACGGTGGCGTGGCCCGCGTGGGGCGAAGATGGCTCAGCCGATACAGTCAGCGGGAGCCCAAACAGGACGCCCGCAGCCGCAAAACCGAGGATGATGGATGAAAGAGAAAACCTGTGGTAATACATTGGACCGGCCTCCTTAATGCAGTACACAAAATGACCCTGACAGTTGATGGCAAATGAAGCGTTACATGAATTTGGTGGGGGTTGGCGCAGCCTCCTGCTTACACTGGTGACTCGTGATCCTTAGGTAACACTCTCTGTCCGACGGGGGAAACAAAGATACTGAAGTTGGCCTTCCTCTGTCAACCCCTCTTCGCCTGCGACCGCGGGAAGGCCCATGGGACATTTTCCCGCTCGTCCAGCTTTGTGCGATATAATGGGGTGCCATGCTGTTGAAGCGGCTGCTGGTCGGGCTCCCCCTCAAAACAGCCCAAGCGGTGCACGAGCGACTGTCCAAGCGCCTCGCGCTGGCGGTCTTTTCTTCCGACGCCCTCTCCTCCGTTGCCTACGCCACCGAAGAAATCCTGCTGGTGCTGATCCTGGCCGGCGCCGCCGCCGTCTCCTGGTCGATCCCGATCAGCTTGATGATCGTCCTGCTCCTGACGATCCTGACTCTCTCCTATCAACAGATCATTTACGAGTATCCCCTGGGAGGCGGCGCCTACATCGTTGCGCGGTCGAACATCGGCGAGTTGTCCGGCTTGACCGCCGCCGCCTCGCTCATGATCGACTACGTTCTGACGGTTTCGGTGAGCGTGGCGGCCGGAATTGCGGCTTTGACCTCGGCGGTGCCGGGCCTCTTCGCCCACCGCCAGGCCCTCTGCCTGGCCGCCATTCTCCTTGTCCTCGTCGTCAACCTGCGAGGCGTCCGCGAGTCAGGCCGCATCTTCGCCGTCCCGACCTACTTCTTCATCAGCATGATCCTCGTGATGCTGGCAGCCGGATCGTTCCAGATCCTGACCGGGCAGCCGGGCCGGGATCTGGTCCCCAGCGGAAACAGGCCTGCGCCGGTGGTCGAGGGCCTGACCCTCTTCTTGCTGCTGCGCGCCTTCTCCTCCGGCTGTACCGCCCTCACCGGGGTCGAGGTGATCTCCAACGGCGTCTCGGCCTTCAAACCGCCGGAGCCCAGGAACGCGTCCCTCACCATGGCGGGAATGGCGGTCATCCTAGGCACTCTCTTTATCGGCATCAGCGCCCTGGCCTACCACTATGGGGTGCTGCCGAGGGAAGACGAGACAGTCGTGTCTCAGATCGCGCGGACGGCTTTCGGCGGGGGGCCGCTCTACTACCTGGTTCAGGTCGCGACCATGCTGATCTTGATCCTGGCGGCCAACAGCGCCTTTGCCGGGTTCCCCCGCCTGGCGTCGATCCTGGCGCGGGACAGTTACATGCCCCACCAGATGGCCATGATGGGCGACCGGCTGGTTTTCTCGAACGGGGTCATGATCTTGGGAGCTTTCTCCTGTCTGCTCATCGTCCTCTTCGACGGAGACACGCACGCGCTGATCCCCCTCTATGCGGTCGGCGTGTTTCTCTCCTTTACTCTCTCGCAAGCCGGCATGGTCCGGCGCTGGCTGGCCAAAAAGGGGCCTCACTGGCGCAAGAAACTCATCGTCAACGGCGTAGGGGCCGTGACCACCGGCCTTGCAACCCTGATCATCGCCACGACCAAGTTCGTCCACGGGGCCTGGATCGTCATCGTCTTGATCCCCCTCATTATCATGTGGTTCCGCGCCATCCACGCCCATTATGTGGCCGTGGCCGAGCAGATAGCCTTGGAGCGGGACCATCGCCCTCCCCCCCCCAGGCGGAATACGGTTGTCATCCCCATCAGCGGGGTCAACCGCGCCGTGGTCCGGGCGGTGGACTATGCGCGGACCCACTCGTCGGACATCCGCGCGGTCCTGGTGAACGTGGAGAAAGAGGAGACCGCTCTCACCGAGATCAAGTGGGCGCAATGGGGCTGCGGCGTGCACCTGGTGGTCTTGCCGTCCCCCTACCGGTCCGTGCTCGGCTCGTTGCTGGACTATATTGAAGAGCTGCTCAAGAAGGACCCGGACGGGTGGGTCACGGTGGTCATCCCGGAAATCCTGCCGGCTCGCTGGTGGCAGAACATCTTGCACAACCAGCGGGCTCTCATGCTCAAAGCGGCTCTCCTGTTCAAGGAACGGGTCATTCTCACCGATGTTCCGTTTCACCTGGAACGGTGACGATGACGGGTCTCAAGTTACAAGTAACAAGTAGCAAGTTTGCTCGGCCCTTGCGCCTTGTTACTTTGACCTTGTTACTTTGCCTGCCCAGCGGACAGGCATCGGCGTTCAAAATTCTCGCACCAGCCGACCAGGCGACGTTGAAGTCCGGTGAAGCAGTCACTGTGAAGGTGGACTTGGGCCGGGACACCGGCGTGGTGACGGTCCGTTATTACTGGTACGCCGATCAGGCCGAAACCCTGGTCGAGCAGGATGAGGGCAAGGCGGGAGCCACCGCGGGCAAGGACAAGATCGCCGACGAACGCTACTGGCAAAAGGACAGCGCCACCGGAGGCGCCATCGTCGCCACCCCGTTCCTGACCTCGACGGCACAGAGCGAGCCGCCGTTCGGCGGAGCGATCCGCGTGCCCAAGGAGGCGATCGGCAGGATGCGGCTGTTGGCGGTGGGGGAGATCTCCAGGGGCCGGTTGGGCACCAGAACCGTCTTTGACGAGGTCGAGGTGCAGGTCGAGCCGAAAGCGGATCTCACGGCGATCGAGTTCGAAACGGAGAAACCGCTTCGCCTCGGCCGGACCGGCCAGCAGGCAACCTACGGCCAGGTGGACACGATGGGCAAGGTCTTCGATCTCCCCGTGGTGGGAGTCTTTGCAGACGGCGTGACGAGACCGCTCACCTCACCGTCAACCGGAACGACGTTCAAGTCGTCCAATGAAAACGTCATTAAAGTGCACTCCGCGTATGGCCTCCTGCAGTTGGTGGGCAACGGCAAGACGACCCTCACCGTGGCCAACCGTGGCAAGAAGGAGACGCTGGACGTCAGCGTGGACGTGGGAGAGGAACCGAACCAGTCGCCGATCGCGGACGCCGGCCCGTCACGGACCGTCAAGGCGGGAACCAAAGTCGAACTGAGCGGGCTGAAAAGCCGGGACCCGGAGGGAGAGGCCCTCTATTACGCCTGGAGCCAAGTGCGCGGGAGCAAGGTCCCTTTGCTCGACGTGAACATGCCCAAGGCGTCGTTTCTCGCCCCGCCTGTGTCCGAAAAGCGGCTCTTCCGGTTCAAGCTGCGCGTCACGGATAAGCAGGGCGCCGACGGCTTGCCCGCGTTTGTGGACGTCATGGTAGAGCCGTGAGAGGCCGTGACAGGTGGTGATGGGTGATTGGACCAAGGAATCCGTATACGGCTCCAACTTGACTGCCTACCGTTCATTCCGTACAGTGTGCACATGGAACAGATGAAGATCATCGGAAAGCGATCAACCCTCAAGACGCCCGGTCTCCAGCATCTGGAAGCCTTTCTCGATCTGCTCGACCATGTTCGTTCCGTCCAGATCGAGCGCCCACACGGGCTTTTCCGCTTCCGCACATTCGAGGAGGCCCAACACTGGTGGGAACAGACCAGACACCCTCTCCGACACGCCCCCCGACCCTTGAAGACCTCAAGCGGGTCGGAGCGGCACTGAACGCCGCCCGCGCCAAGTACCTGGTCATCGGCGGTTTCGCCGTCAACTATTACGGCTTCACGCGCGCGACCGAAGACCTCGACCTGCTGATTGCTCGGGAATCCGAGAATATCGAGCGCATCAAGCAGGCGCTTTGCGTGCTGCCGGACCAAGCGGCCAAAGATCTCAGCTCTGCGGATTTTACTCACTATGCCGTCATTCGGATCGTCGACGAAATCACGGTGGACCTGCTGACCAAGGCCGGCGACGTCGTCTACGAAAACGCGGAGACCGTCCCAGTCCAGCTCGACGAGGTCACGCTTCCGTTCGCGTCGCTTCGCACGCTGATCGCCACGAAACCCGGCGCGCGCGAACGCGATCAGCTCGACCGGGCCTATCTCCTCAGGCTCCAGACCGAGCAAACTGAGCCCCGTGAAGAGTCTTAATACTTTCCTCTCGCAATTTGCCCTGTCAGGCTCTTTTCAATATACTGAGAGCCATTCTGAACCCTACAGGTTGTTAAGGAGACGACAACCAATGGCTAATGTCATGGTGTCCCTGTCAGATGAGGAAATGCGGCGTTTAGAGGAGCTGAGCAAACGCGAAGGCCTCACCGTGGAGCAGGTGGCGCGGCTCGGCGTTCACGACTTCATCAGCCAGCCGGACGAGGTCTTTCGCGCTGCTGCCAAGCGGGTCATGGAGAAGAACGCCGAGTTGTATCGTCGCCTCGCGTGACTCGCCACCTCACTCTTGCCGAACTACCCACCAGCAAGAACGTTGAAGTATGGACTCTTCTGAGCCCTGACAAGAATTGTTCGGTTGGGATTTATTTCGACTTTGTCAGAGAGCCTGCGGGAGACCATAAAATCTTCAAATTCGTTCGGTGGGGAAACGTTCTCCTTCGCATCCACGCTAGGGTAGAACCAGAACAAGACGCCACTCTGGGGTATTTCTGCGCATAACCTTCCGATGCCCCGCACTTCGCATTCCGCGCTCAGCGTTCTGCGTTCTTCGTTGCCTTATCGAAAGCTCCGCACCGCGTCGTCGACCGTCTCGTACATCGGGAAGATGGCCGAGTAGCCGGCAATCTCAAAGATCTCACGGATCTGGTCCTTCAGTGAGGTCAGCGCTACCTACCGCCTACCGGTACTTGCCATCCCACAGCACGTCCAGGAACTCTCGGTACGGGACGACGGTTATCCCTGAGACCTCTCGTGCCCGCGGCTCCAGACTCACGCACAGATAACGCTTGAGCTTTCGTTCTTCTGCGAGCGCCCGCAACGACTTGAGGTCTTGCGACCCCACGTTACCCTTGGCTTTCACCTCAACCGCCGTGTGGTCGCCCAGGATGAAATCCACCTCGAAGCCGGACGTGGATCGCCAATAGGCCAGCGATTCTCCGGAAACATAGTCACTATAGCTCCTGAGTTCATGCATGAGATAGGTCTCCAACGCTTCGCCGAACTCCGGCGTGCCAGAACGAAACTCCCGCCCCTGAAGCGTTGCCACGACCCCGACGTCGAAGAAATAGTACTTTGAAGAGGCCAGAGGCTTCCGTTTCTTCGACTTCCGCCAGGCCGGCAGCTCATGCAATACCAAGGTGTCTTTCAAGATCTCGAAGTATTCATATACAGTCGTGCGGGGAACCTGCGCGTCATTGGCGACCTTGGTGAAGTTGACGATCGTTCCATTGCACAGCGCCGAGACTTTGAGGAATCGGCTGAACGCGGGCACATTACGGGTCGCGCCCTCGGCCACGATTTCCTGTTGGAGATAGGCGCCTGCATACGCCTCAAGGTCCGCGAGGGGATCGTCCGAGAAGTAGATGGATGGCAGCAGCCCCCTTGTGATGGCGCGCTGAAGATCGAAGCGGTCGCCCAACTCTCGATAGGTCAGGGGATGTAAATATTTCGTCCGCGCTCGCCCCCCCAGCAGGTTGACGCCGCCCCCGCGCAGCTTCCGGGCGCTCGAACCGGTGAGGAGGAATCGAATTCCGCGCTGTTCGATAAGGCGATGCACTTCGTTCAGGAGGTCGGGCAGTCGTTGAACCTCGTCAATGACGACGATTTGTTCTTTCGTAGTGATCTCCTCTGCAAGGCGTCCAGGCCTGTGGCTCAACGTCAGATAGACCGACGTGTCCAGCAAATCGTACACACGCACGCCCTTCAGATTGTGCGCAATCAGGAAGCTCTTGCCAGTCAAGCGTGGGCCGAGGAGAAAGTGGGACTTTTTCTCCAACAGTCCGCGAAGATCGAGAGTGCGGTCAATAACAGGAGAGGCATCCACCATGGAGGCGGATGATATCACGCGACGACTCTGTCGTCAAATGCCATGACAAATGACGACTCTGTCGTCATTTACCGACTGAGGGGATCATCATACCTGGCGGCCCGGAAACGTCACCGGGTAAGTGAATGGGCTGAGGAGGCGTTCATTATTGCCTTACTGGAAGCTCTTGAGCGCGTCCGTTTCGACGTCAAAAATGGGGAAGATGGCCGAGAAGCCGGCGATCTCGAAGACTTCGCGGATTTGATCTTTCAAGGACAACAGCACGATCTTCCCGTTGACGGCCTTCAAACGCTTGGCCGCCATCAGGAGCACCCGCAGGCCGGCGCTGCTGATGTAATCCAATTGGAGCAAGTTAAGAGCGAGCTTCGTTTCGCCGCCGTCGATCAGACCCAGGAGCTTCTCCTCCAGCCGGGCGGCCGTGCTGGCATCCAGCCGTCCCGTGAGCGCCAGCACCATGACCGCGCCTTTCTTCTGTTCCGCAATCTCCATGACTACCCTCCGGCCTGTTGGAATGTCTCCAGGCCTCGCGCTACAACGATTCGTGGCCCGTTCACGCCGAGACCAGTTTCGTCAGAATCAGTCGGTTCTTCCCTTCCTGCCGGCGGTATTCGACGCCGTCCATCATCGTGGTGAGCAAATGAATGCCGAGCCCGCCGATCGGCCGTTCATCCAGCGGTTGACTGAGGTCCGGCTTCGGGGCTTCCAAGGGATTGAACGGCCTGCCGTCATCCTCGATTTCCGCCCGCAACTGTCCGTTTCGGAACGACAACCACAGCACGATGTGATGCTCGGCCGCGTCCGCGTACCCGTAGGAAATGATGTTCGTCACCAGTTCCTCCAACGCCAGATTGACGGCATAGACCACCTGTTGCGGCAACCCATGCCGTTCGGCAAACTGTTCGATCGCCTCGCCCAATCGGGACAGTTCCGAGAGCCGGTTCCGCAACACGAGGCGGAGCGCGCCCTTCGCCGATGCCTGGTTGTCCATCCCCTGCAGGTAGCGAACCGCCAGCAGCGTGATGTCGTCGGCCTGCGGCTCGCCCACCGCATAGGCCCGCACCTCCGCCACCGTGTCCCGGATGATCTCGAGCGTGGTGCCGTCCTGGATTCTCAGAAGCAGTTGCTTTAAGCGCGCATCGCTAAACAGGCTTCCTTGAGTATCCATGGCCTCGGTCACCCCATCCGTATAGAGGAACAGTCCCTCCCCCGGACGCAGACGAATCCGCTTGATCTGATACGGACTGTCCTGGATGACTCCGAGCGCCATGCCTCCCGGATTATCCAGCAGGGCCACGCTCCCCCGAGGCGACAGGAGATAGGGGAGGTTATGCCCGGCGTTGCTGTACTCCAGTTCGCCGGTGCGCGTATTGAGAATCGCATAGAACACGGTCACAAACATCGCGGAGTCGTTGTCGGGACACAGCAAGTTGTTGACCTGCCGCAGACATTCTCCCGGATCGACCCCTTGCATGGCCGTGGCCTTCAGCATCGTGCGACTCACGGCCATGAAAATGGCCGCCGGGACTCCCTTGCCTGACACGTCCGCGATGACCAGGCCCAGCCGCTCCTCGTCGATGAGGAAGAAATCATAAAAGTCCCCGCCCATCTCCTTCGCGGGGATCGACTCGGCATAGAGCTCGAAATCGTCCCGATCCGGAAAGGCCGGGAACGCCCGCGGAAGGATGGATTTCTGAATCTCGCTCGCGATCCGGAGCTCGCTGCCGATCCGCTCCTTCTCCTCCATCGTCCGGCGGAGCTCTTCCGTGCGCTCGACGACCCGCTTTTCCAGGAGCTGGTTGGCATCCAAGAGCTCCCGCTGCTGGGATCCGATGACCGCTTTCATCTGATCAAAGACCTCCGCGATGTGGACCACTTCATCTCCGAAGCGTTGCGCGGCCGGATGGCCGGGCGCATACGGCCACTGGCCGACGAAGGTTTCCATTTTCTCTTCCAGGCTGGCCAGAGGTTGCGTGACCGTCCGCCTGGTGCTGAAAGCGACAATCACCAGGACCAGCACGCTCATGCCCGCCCCGCCGGCTAGGGTCAGCGCCAATTCCTGCCGGCTTTCCTGCATGTACTGATCCACCGGCATGATGATCTCCAACTCCCCCATGAGATCGTTCAACTGGAAATCGCGTTTCGGGCTCTGGGGATGGCCATTGTGGCAGTTGACACAGGACTGGGCTGACGCCACGTCCGCCATGAGCACCCGCATGACCGTCCGGCCTTCGATCGTGTCGGTGCGGGCGAAGTGGCCCTTGGGATTCTTCATCAGGTAGTCAAAGGCCTCTCGCTGGAAGTCGTCTTTGAGGCGCTTGTCCTTGTTGATGGCCCAGGGACTGATGAGATTGGCCTGGTACCCGTTCTTGTGGGAGGCGGTGATCGCCGACACCTCCCGCACAAAGGTGGCCGGCAAGGGAAAGCGTCCATGGACCTTCTCATAGTCCGGCCCCATGGTCCCGCCCAGCTCGATCAGGCGGGGGACCACGACCTTCGCATAGTAGCCGCGGTCGGCCATGATCTGCGTATGGAGGCTCCGCGCGCGCTGCGTCAGCTTTTCCTGAAGATTGGCCTTGTTGCGCTGGTGTTCGACGGCGGCTGCCACCAACGAGATGGCGGCAATAAGGGGCACCGTCAGAACGATCAGCTTGGTTCCAACCCGCCAAGATCGAAAAGCCTGAAAGCCGGTCTTAAGCATAGCGGCTGGTTCCCCCTGCTTCACCCGCTTATCCTGTCAGATTCGATCTCTGCGATGGGACCAAGCCAGCAGGCGCCCCGGACGAACCGGCTTTCCTGGGCTCCGGCCTGATCGTTGTTCTCGTGAGAGAGCTGAAGGATCTTGTCGAGGGTGCCCTCTTCGAAAAGCCCGGCCACGGTCGCGGCCAAGTCAAGCTCGCCCTGCGTCAGCGGACGGGGGGAAAAGGCCGCAGCGTGAAAGTTGCCGGCCGGCCAGGATCGCTTGCCCAAGGGAGACAGAAAGGAGGCCAAGGCCGAGCGCTCTGCCCGCGCCGCCACGCCGACCGCCAGTGTCACGCATGGGGTCACGGCCCGGGCGCTGCCCCCTCCTGGTGGAAGGGATGCGGCAACAGAGCCGTCGAGGAGAGGCGAGCGCTCCAAGGATCGTCCCACCAGGCTGGCCGCTTCGGCCACCAGAACCATGCCGGCCGCATCAGCTTTGACAATCTCCAAACAGGCCGACACCAGCTCGCTCAACGGTACAGGACCGGCCGACGGCACGGTTTCAAACCTGACCAGATGGGCGAATAGGCCTTCACAGGACAGGCAGGTCAGGATTTGCGCGTCAGGCAGAAAGGATCCGCCCTGGAGCTGATAGTCCGGCACGCCCCTCCCGTCCGTCGGCTGATACACGACAGCCCCGGCTACAGCCATCAGGTGCCCGAAGCGTTCCCGGCAGTCCTGAACATCATGGCCCAACGCACCCAGCCCCACCGCCATGGTCCCGCTCGGAAACTGCAGGGTCCGGCACTGGTCTTCGCTGAACACCCCCCCCGTGGAAGCCTTCCGCAGGCCCGACCAGGCGGCAGGCCAGGGTCGCGAAAGGCGTGTCGACGATTTCGAACTTCACCGTTCCGCGATCGAGCAGCCTGACCCGGCTCTGCTCCCTGGCCGACTCAGCCGGTTGCGAATCTTGCGCAGCCGCCGACATGCTCTTGAGACCCAGCAGTTCCTCGAACCCGGCCAGGGCGAGGACCATCTTGACCGGCGCAGAGGCGTCCGAGACCAGGAACGTCCCCTGACTCCCCTTCAACTGTTTGTAGTACTTGAGCAGGACCCGGATGCCGGCGGAACTCAGATACTCCACCTCCCCCAGGTCCAAGCGGACCTGGCGCGCACCGCCGCTGATGACTTCGCCCAGCGCGCGGGACAAGTGGTCGGCCCAATAGGCATCAAGCCTCCCACTGACTGCCACTTCCTGCCAGTCACCGACCTGTCGCTTGGTTACTTCCATAGTTGATGTCTCCCAACCAATCGGGGCAGCAGCTTATACCGCACCGTCCGTGATGTAAAGTGAGGGCGGGGCGGGGATCGCCGCGTCACCCCTTCCCCGCGTCCCCGCTTCGCTTTCCGATTCATGCTTCACGGGCTTTCCAGCGCTTACTCCAGGGCCTTGCCGTAGAGGGCCCGGGCGCGGGCGAGCGTTCGGATATGCCGTCGCAGCGCCGGCCCATAGCGGGAGCGCAGGACCGTCTGGCGAAAGGGCACGACGCGGCGACGGACCTTTCCGATTTCACTCTGTAATATCCGAACCAATGCGGCACCGCAGGGGCTCAGCCAGCCAAGCCGGTCCGACGCATGGGCGAGGTCTCGGAGAGAGTAACCGACCGACTCTACTTCCTCCAGACACCGGAACCGCGCGCGCAGAACGTCGTCTCGTGCGCTCATCGCCGAGTCTCCGTGTCCCCGCGTCCCCGACGCGGCGACGCAGCGAGCGGGCGACGCGGCGGCCCACGAGGCCAGCCGTTCGAAGAGGATCGCCCCCATCGTGAACGTGAAGGTCGCATGCAGGATGCCGTGCAAAGGCCTCAGACTGCGCCGCCAAGGAGAATAAAAGACTTCCTGGTTCCGATCCCCCCGTTTCATGTCGTATTTTCGGAGCAGGAGATTCAAATGATGATGACTGTTCTCATGGATCAGATCGTCGATCAGGTCGAACTCGTCCCGCTCGAAGGTATTGATGAAGGAAAGGCCCGGCCTGTTCCGGTAGCTGAAGCTCACAACGCCCCTGGCCTTCAAGGGGACGACTCGACTCGTCAGGAGCGCGACCATCTCTGCCCCCTCCGGCCAGGCCTGCTTGATGACGCCCAGGGCTCGTTGAAAGCGCGCGACAAGAGTCGGCGACGCCTGGGTCACGCGTGAGGGCGTGAGGTCGCTTCGGTACAGCAAGGCCGATCCCAGCGTCACGTGACCAAATTCAAGCGGACAAGGCGGGATCAAGCGCCAGTGCCAGGGCGGCTGCTGTTCATGGGACCAGAGAGGGATCTGCTCCCGACCGACCGTAATCCGGATGCTGTCACGCCCGATCAACAGGCGCGCAACGGAGCCCCCCGCGGCTATTTTTTTTCTGAGCCGAGCGGGCGGGTCCAGATAGGCCCCTTCCAGCCCCACGTAGACCCGCCCCGGCAATTCGGCCCGCTCAAAGTTCGCGCTCAGATCACAGGGGACCATCCAACTAGGCCGGGCAGACCGCTTCATGCCCCTGTTCGTTTCGACCAGCCAAAGACAGGGGAGACCCGGCACGAGGAACAGAGACTCCTGCATAACCTGCCGGGCCAGACGAGCGCAGAGGCGCGAGAGCCGCCGTCCCAACCCCGCTGGTTCCGGCTTGCCGCGGGGAAAGATCTCGTCCTGGTAGCTATTTTCGTAGAATTTCTCCTGACACTCCGCCAGGAGGTCCGCGGCAAAGTCACGCGGATGGCGCTCGACCAGGAACTGTTCGCGCAAGTCGATGAAGTAGAGCAGGTCGTTCAGCTCCTCAATCCACCCGACCACCTTCCAGTTGGAATAGTCGTCGGGTTTGAGCGAGTCGCCCAGGAACCGAAAAAAGTCCAGCGGCAACCGGAAGGCGGTCACCGACCGCCGATAATGGGCCTCCAGATCGTCGCAGAGGTCGTACAGGAGCGTCCGCATGGAGGCACGGAACTCGCCCATCAGTGAGGACAGAACAGCGGAATCAACAAGCTTGAGGTGAGGTACCATGGGGTCTATGCAGGGGGCAGGCCAAGATCATGCATGGGCAGAGTGCCCGGACAAGAATTGCTTGTCAGCTTTCAACTTTATCCGCCTGTCTGCTTCCCTTGTCAGCTTGCTCACTTGACACTTGTCAGCATCCAGACATTGGTGATCTTTTTCAACATCCTGTTATAGGGTCTGCTCCTTGGTCTCCGTCATCATCTTTCCCGCAGACTCCAGCAGATCCCGGCCTACGATGATCGGCGCCTTAAAATGGACCGCCAGCGCGATCGCATCGGAGGAGCGGCTGTCGAACACCTTGGAGGTATTCGGCATGGCCACCGTCAGGGCTCCGTAATAGGTCCCGTCTTTCAGCGTCACCACTGTCTGTGTGACCTTTCCGCCGAATCCCTCCAGGATCGACCGCATGAGGTCGTGGGAAAGGGGCCGGCGCAACTTCTGGCCGGCTAGGACGCTTGCAATCGACCCGGCCACGGTCGGATCCACAAAAATCGGGATCGCGCGGTTCTCCGCCTTCAGCAGGACCACGGGCCCGTGGTCGGAGAGACGGACATCCACATCCTTGATGACGATCTGATCGGGGCCCTGGCCGGCGCGGCTTTCAGTCTGGGCCTGCGACGGCGCATCCGAGAGAGTGACACAGAACCCGGCGATCAGGATCAGCGGGCACAACCGTCCGAGCTGTTCCATGGCGCTCTCCCTCCCCTCTCTTCCCCCTTTTGGCTTCATTACGCCCTGATGAATGCGTTTGAATCCTTTTCGATCCCAATCTGCGTTTCAGGCCCATGGCCGGTGATAACGCGCGTCGCTTCGTCCAGCGTGTAGAGTCTCTCGCGGATGGACTCCTCGATCGCGCCGAAATCACCGCCCCAGAGGTCGGTCCGTCCGATCCCTCCCCGGAACAGCGTGTCCCCCGCCAGCAACAACTGTTCCTGCGCAAAATAAAAACTCATGGACCCCGGCGTGTGCCCCGGCGTGTGCAACGCCTGGCCTTCGATCCCGCCGAGGACGAGCTTCTCTTGGTCTTTCAGCCAATAATCAGGGGGCGGGGCCGGCACGTAGGACACCCCGAACAGGCGGCACTGTGTCTCGACCATCTCCCAGAGCCTCCGGTCGTCTTCGTGCAAGGCCAACAGCGCCCCAGTCGCCTTCTTCATCTCGCCGGAGGCCAGGAAGTGATCGAAGTGGGCATGGGTATGAAGAATGCTGACAACGGTCAGCCCGAGGTTTTGAACTTCGCGCAGAATCTGCTCCGCCGCACCGCCTGGGTCCACCACAATCGCCTGCTTGGTCACCGGGTCGCCCAGAATCGTGCAGTTGCAGCCTAGCGGTGGCACCGAAAAGGTCCGTCTAATAAGGCCGCTCATCTTTCCGTCAGTCTCCTCACTCCTCACTTCTAACTCCTGACTGGCTGTCTCATGCTATCGCCCCTGCGGTCCAATGGCAAGTCGTCTCCAGGGGACGTCGTTCGCGTCTCGTCATCAGTAGCAAGTTGCAAGTCGCAAGTGGCAAGGCACAAGTAGCAAGCGCGCAAGTGACCAAGTAGCAAAAGTCCGAAACTTGTTACTTGGCCACTTGCAACCTGTCAGCTATTCCATTTGCCATTGGCACGCTTCACGCTTCACGCTATTCCGGTCGCGCGATCCAGAGCACGTCCGTGTCGGCGATCTCCCAAGCCTGGCCGCGCCGAGACAGCCACAGTAAAAATCCAGCCCCGGTACCGTCCTCGCGGTGATCCCCCACATAGACCAGGGCTTGATCCCCCTTCACGTTGAACCCCGCACGGGAGAACCCCAGGATGCCGACGGTAGCCGGAGCAGCCTGTGTCAGACTGCCGTGGGTGTGGGAGGGGTGCGTTTCGCAGGGCCCCCTCCCACTTGAATAGGCAAAGGCGGCGGGAACCGGCACGAGTGACACTTCCGGCTCCAGCCCTTCCTCTGTAATGAACCGATACCCGACTCCGAAGTTGAACCGGGCCTCCAGGCGAGAGGGTCGGCGGTTCTTCGCAATGAAGTCCTGCACCAGATCACGCGGCAGGCGCCTCTCGAAGAAACCATTCTCCTCAAAGAGAGCCAGGCTGGTCGGCGGCCAGTCAGGCCCCAGTCTTGTTACCGTCAGCCGCTCGATCAGAACCAGTTTTGTCTGAGAGGTCAGAAATTTGTCCATCACCACTCGATCATAGATGGCATAGTCCTCGATCGGGACCGGTTCCAGCCCGGCATCAGGTTGTTCGGCGCGTAGAACATCCGCAGGAGCAGCCGGCAGACAGAAAATCGTGAGAAGGAGCAGACAGAGCACGACGAGCACGGTTCGCATGGGGTCAAGATAACGCGACGACGAGCGGTGAGGCAAGCAGGCCTCAAGCGACATTTGCCTTCCAGGAGCAATTCCCCCTAGAATCCGACGCAGCCACCGTGACGATCCTCCCAACAAAAATTTGGACCAGTTTCTTGTGCACCCTTTCACTCACGTGCGGCTGGGTGCTCGGTCTATGGTCACCGGAGATGTCCCCTGCCCAGTCGGTTGATCCACAACAACTGACCTTGCGCTTAGCTGCCATCGCCCGCTTAGCCGCCCTCTCTCCGACAGTCGCAATCCCGGCCGGCTGGTTTCTGATGGGTACCCCCCGCAAGGACGATGACCCCTTCGGGCTGGAGACCCAGTATGACGACACGGAATCACCGCAACGCCGCGTCTGGCTGGACGCCTACGAGATGGACCGTGACGAAGTGAGCCTCGCCGAGTATCTGGCCCACCTGCGCCGGCACCGGCGCCAGCCGCCGGACGAGTTGCAGCGGTTGATCTGGCACGTCATCACCGTGCACGCCATGCCTGATTACGTCCTCGCCCATTGGCCGGCCCTCTATATGACCTGGGCCGAGGCAGCGGATTTTTGCCGGGCCCAGGGAAAGCGCCTGCCGATGGAGGCTGAATGGGAAAAGGCAGCCAGGGGAAGCGAGGGGAACCTGTTTCCCTGGGGACGCGCCACGCCGGAGTCGGGTCTCGCCGTCTTCGGTCAGTATCATGCCCACGAGATTCCGCTTGTCGCGGCTGTCGACAGCGGCGAGGAAGGGCAGAGTCCCTATGGCCTCCGCCACATGGCCGGAAACGTGGCCGAGTGGGTGCAGGATTGGTTTTTGTTCGACTACTATGCCATCATGCCGGAGCGCAACCCGCCAGGTCCCAATGCCGGCCGCTACAAGAGCGTGCGCGGCGGATCGTGGAAGAGCAAGCCCAACATGTTGCGGGCCGCCACGCGCGGCGGCGCCTTGCCGGACCAGCGCTCGCCGACCATCGGCTTCCGCTGCGCGAAATCGGCTTCTTGAGGACCTTCATCCTCACTCCGTCTCACCCTGCTCCATTATTCTTGTACAGGTTCTGCATGAGGGTATATATTTTTAGGAGCGTACGGGCAGGCTAGATCAACATGCCGATCGCTGGGTGACCACCCTGGTGGTGGCATCGACGGCTATCATCCTCAACGCGGACATCATGCTCCCGCTGGGCATGGCAGTCCCCATCGCCTATGGGCTTCCGGTGCTGCTGACCCTTTGGTCATCCCGTCCGCTGTTCACGTACCTCGCCGCAAGCGTCACCACCGCGCTCACCCTGCTCGGGCTCTTCTTTTCTCCTCCGGGATTGCCAGAATTGGCCCTCCAAAATCGCCTGATCGCATTAGGAACCATTTGGTGCGTGGCCGGCCTGGTCGTCCTGTTCAGGCGAGCGAAACACGACATCGCAACCCTGCAGGGGCTGTTGCCAATCTGCGCATCCTGCAAGAAGGTCCGGGATGACAAAGGTTACTGGGAAAGCATCGAACAATATGTCGAACAGCGCTCAGACGTCCTGTTTACCCACTCCATGTGTCCCGCCTGCCTGGAGAAATGGTACCCTGAAATGTATCCGCAGCTTCAGGAACGACACCCCCAGCAGTTTGAAAAACAACAATAACGAAGACGGAGCCACAATTCCTTCAACGGCTTACCCTCGGGCCGCCTTTCTTTCGCTCCAGCAGCCTCCGGAGCATCCTCGCATTCTCGACCGCATGGCCCAGTGCATCGTTGTTGAAGTAAGCGTACACATCGATCCCGTCCCGCAGATAACGCCTGATCTTCCGCGCCTCCTCGGCCAACTCCGCCGTGGAATAACGGGAGGCGAACAACTGTTCACGCCCGTGGAACCGCAGGTAGGTGAACTCGGCCGTGAGCACGTCACGGCGCGGATAGTCGGGAGAGTTCGCAATGCAGAGGGCTGCGTTGTGGCGACTGAGCAGGCGATAGACCTCTTCGACGAACCAGGACTCGTGCCGGAACTCGAAGACGAGCCGCACCCTCGATGAGTCCGCCAGCTTGAGGAACGCCGTCAACCGATCCTGATTACACCGGAAGCTGGGCGGGAACTGGAGCAGGATAGGACCCAAGTGAGCGCCCAACGAGCGGGCGTTGCCAACGAACGTCTCCCAAGGCTCTTCCACATCCTTGAGCCGCTTCGTGTGGCTGATCAGCCGGCTGGCCTTGACCGAGAAGAGAAAACTCTCCGGCACCTGCGCCGCCCACTTGGCATAGGTCTCCGGCTTCGGCAGGTGGTAGAAGGAGTAGTTGACCTCGGCGGTGGAAAATTCTTGCGCGTAGAACTCCAGGTACCGGCGGCTGGGCAGGTCCTCAGGATAGAAGGTGCCCCGCCAGCTCGGATAGGTCCAGCCCGACGTGCCGATGAAAACCCGCGCCATCCTGGCTCAGCATTGTACCCGAACCATTCTCCTCGAAAGAACCTTAATACATCATTTCTTCAGCGACCGGTTCAGGATGCAGATTAGCAGACTCTCTATGCGTGCGGAAATCCCAGGATGTCCGTCACGATACCGTATCCGGCGGAACGTGACCCAGAATAATCGTGCGGACCCGGTCCGCCACGGCCGCTGCCTCTCGCGCAGTGCCCTGGGAAGGCCAAAACTCCGCGTCGTATCGGAGTTCGACACCGTACCCGGTGAGATCGGTCAGATCGAGGCCGGCGAGCTCCGGCATGGAAGTCACACGGAGACACAACTGCTGGAGTTCTTCTAAATCATGCGTGCGGGGAATCGGCTGGTCCTGCCAAGCCAGATAGCCTTTCAGGTATTTCTCCACAGCCTGTTGCGCATGGAAACAGGCGGTGTCATACGGTCCCTCGCTCGCCACCGTGCGGCGAGCATCAGTCAAATCACTGTCGCCTTTGCGGAACCAGCCTCTGGCCAGCGCCCGCCTATCGTTCATACAGGAGCTTGCCTTCCCGCAGCACCGTGGAGATGAACGCGTTGGGGACCGGGCGCCAGGCGTCGATTTCCTCAGGTGTCCAGACAAGCAGGTCTTTCGCGGGAAAGACCCCGCAAAGAGCGCGCCGGTACCGGGCAGAACGACGCCAGCGCGGCAGGTCGGACTCTTCAATGATGAGCAGGTCCAAATCGCTGTCCGGCCTGGCCGTCCCCCTGGCCCACGACCCAAACAGCACGATTTTCTGCGGTGAGCCGACGGTGCGGATGCGACGGACGACCTCGGCCAATAGCTCGTCCGTCACGGCAGGATACGCAAAGGCTGTCGTCATACGCATTCTCTAGCACATCCCCTGGACACTGTCCACTTGTCGGCCATACACGCTCCCGGTCTACTCCCGCAGCAAGCGCGCCATCCGCCTCCGCCGCTGAAACTCTGCTCTCAGAAAAAGACTCACGGAGAAGAACGACCGCGGATGACGAACGGCGGGCAGCTCCGGCGGCGGCATGATGCGTTGATCGCTCTTGGCTGTTTCTGTCTTTACTGTTGGCCGGCCGCCTCAGAGGAATAGAAGAGCCCGGCGTCCGGCACCCTTTCTGCCGCCTGACATCTCATGCCCGCCATGCCGCCTGCCTCCATGCCCATCCGTTCCATCCGCGTCCAAAAAAAGAGAAGTGACGGCGACGGGTCGCTTCCAAACCCGTCGCCGTTCACGCTTCGCCCCGTTCAGCACCCCACTCTCACACGACATCTCATCGAAGGTGATCGACATTCGGCAGGTCTCAGATGCATCGGCCCCATCAAACGCCCCCACCGCTGAAATTCCAACTTCCAGGGAAAAACTCCCGGCGCCTTTTCCTCGGGTAACGCGAGGTTCACCGGCGCGGCGCAACAGCGGCGGATGATGTGGAAAGCCTCGGCTGCGCCGCGCCCGGTGCAACCGCTAGTTAGGCATCGTCCTCATCGGACGTGCCGAACACACGTGGTTCGACCAGAAGTCCATCTGGTGTGAATTTGAGCTTCTGCGTTTTCGTCATCAGCACGAACTGATGTGTGGTACCGAAGACATGCTCGACATCGGTCGAAAGGATGGTGATTTCAGCAATCACCGTCCTCTTCCTCCCAAGGAGGCCTGATTTCGAAAACAATGACACAGTGATGCGGCTGGGAGGCCTGTAGTCCATTGAGAGTGCAGGATCGGACGATGCGTGATCAAGCTCTTCGATTTCCGGGGAGTCCATATACGAAAACAACCTACGGTGACCGTCAGCCAGCACAAGGAAGGCGACTATACCGTCGCGGCCCCAGCAACTGCGAAAGATGAAGCGTTTTCGGAAAGCCTCTGGGTCTTTTGCCCTGAGCACTGTCAGAGAGCGAATAATCTCTTCGTAATTCTTGGTGGCTGTCCTTGATGAACCGTCGAAGTCCTTCATGTTGTACGCAAGCGATCGACCAGCCTCGCCAGTCGCTTCGAACAGCACGGACCGGGCCTCTTGGTCAAGTAGGACAATATAGTCATCGCCGAGCGTGCAATGGAACACGCGCATTACCTCCTCGCTGCATGCAAGACGCCTAACTATTAAATGAAGTGCTCGGCCTCCTGGGATAAACACGCGGTCTATCCCGCACTGAATCGTCTCCGTGCCTACGAGAAACGTCACAATATCAGCCCCTTCTGCGGCTTTGTCAAGAAGCCGCAGGCTGGGATAGACGGCCAAGCCGGGCGGTGTATCCAGATATTGGCCCGCAGTATATCCAGCCATCAACTCCACACAGATGGGCTGGTCGGAGGCGGTCAGAAGGGAGATACGGGGACCGCTACTTTTTGTGGAGCTTTGTGTCAACTTGCCAGGGCATGCTCGGATTCGGCGCGGACTGTACCGGAGGAGCGGGACTCCAACTGTGGTTAGAACGGGCAACAGGCTTGTTAGCGGCCTGTTGCCCGTTCCCATTCTTTTTTTTCGGCTAGAAAAGAGCGGGTGGTGTCGAGCGGGTGCCCCACCGCGCGCAACGTAAGGGGAGAGTGACTAGACGACAGGCGAACGCCACGCTTGCACGGCCCAGCTTGACGAATCCGGTCAGCCCTACGGCACCCACGGGGGGATGGGTGGAGTGAGCACGGTGGGGCTGCTCGACGACAGGACCCGCCCGGCGTTCCCTCCTCCGGCCTTCGTCAGCCAGCTACTTGGTGTGGGTGTTCGGAAAAGAAGCTACGCGGCGGCAGTCTTAGCAGATTTTCCGGCCTGGAGGTACTTATCCACCGACGCCGCCATCTTGCGGCCCTCGGCGATAGCCCAGACGATGAGGGATTGGCCGCGCCGGACGTCGCCGCCCGCAAAGACTCCTTCCACGCTGCTCATATAGCGCTCGTCCGTGGCCACGTTCCCCCGCACGTCGTACTTGACGCCCAGGCTGTCCAGCAAGCCGTTCTTCACTGGGCCGGTG
>Ga0194126_10002102_pt1 | contig 32633 bp, 21 predicted proteins | sample TA2KigC150mmetaG_FD_148641 | JGI IMG/M metagenome (GOLD analysis project Ga0194126, IMG submission 148641) | Freshwater microbial communities from Lake Tanganyika, Tanzania - TA2015035 Kigoma Deep Cast 150m | ecosystem: Environmental > Aquatic > Freshwater > Lake | place: Tanzania: Lake... | reverse complement strand
ACTGGTAATCCGGCCCTTCCTTTTGTGGAGCTCCTCGAGGATCGTTTTCGCCTCTTCCCGAGGGACCTGGCTTCTCGAGAGCACTTCTTCCATGTCCTCGCTCGGCCCGAAGCGTTCGACCACTCGCAGGAGCTTGACGAGAAGCGCCGCCCGGTCCTTGTCGAAAAGATCCTTGCCGCCGGTCCCGGCCATGGGCACGGCCATTTTTACGAAGACCTTCCGAAAGGCCTCGAGGTGCCTTGGGAGACGGGCCAAGACCGCGAAATCCGCCCAATCCCTCACGCCCTCGAGCTTTATGGAGTTTATGGTCGAGGCCGCGAACACGGCTTCGTCCACGGGCGTCGGCAGGCGCTTGACCGTGAATGATCCGCAACCGGGGGCCTTTTCGGTCCAAACGACCTTCCCGATCCGGTCTCCGTTGAACTGGATGAGATTGAGGGCGGGAGAGAGGATTTCCGGAGGAAGGCGGAAGGTCTTTGTCAGATTGAAGACGGCAAAATCGTCGGCCCCTCCCGCTGTGCCCGCCGCTAGGACCCTCGGCGATCCTGGGTCCGAACCCGAAAACTGCTGATCGTCGTCGCCGGCGCAGAACAAATAGGCCCCTTCAGCCATCAGGGCCGTGAGGATCCTCATATGGGACGGCTGAGCAGCGAACTCCTGGAAATCGTCGATGATGATGTGCCGGAGATGCTCGCCGTAGCGTTTCCGTATAGCGGGATGCTCCTCCAGGAGGCGGGCCGTGTTGGCGAGAAGGTCGTCCTCGTCGATGTATCCGTCGCGGGCCAGCCCTTCCTCATATTTTCGCCGGATATCGCTAATCTGGTGCAATTCTTCTTGGCAGTATCCGGGCCCCTCGCCGTCCACGAGGCCGAGCTTCTGCCTCGATATCTCTTTCTGAACCTCTTCTGCAGAGATGGTGAAGAATACCCTGCCCTGTCCTTCGACCTCGTCCCTGATGCGTTGCAGGGCGAGGGCCGGGGGAATGAGCTCGAAGCCCGGGTCGAGCCCGACTCTCGAGGCGTACGGCGTGAGGATCTGACGGCAGGTCCTCGAGAAGTCCCCCAGCCACAGGTCCTTGGCCTTGATCCTGAGATACTTGTCCAGCTTTCTCTCGAGAGCCTGCCACGCCCGCGCCGACGCGCTCACAACAAGGATCCGCAAGGGGTCGATCTGGCTCGAAAAGACGAGGTGCGTGACCTTGGCGACAAGCGTTGAGGTCTTGCCCGTACCGGCCCCCCCGACGACGAGCACCTTCGGGGATTTCGACAGGATGGCGATCTCCTGCTCCGACGTCGGGTGAAACAGCTCCTGCCCATCCTCCTCGTCGATGGAGAGCCGGGGGACCACGATGGAGTCAAGCTTTGGCTTCTTGGCGGACTTTTCGGGACCCTTTCTTTTGCCTCCCTCATTGAACAGGAACAGGACATCCGCGAAATCCGTGCAGGTCGCGAATCGGGTGTCGGGATCGGGGGAGAGCGCCGTCAAGATGGCCCTCAGGACTGGGGCGGGCAGGATGTCGAAAGCGAGCTCTCCCGGCTTATAGCCTTTGAAGATTTTCCTTCGGATGTCTTCCATGTTCTCGGCGAAGAACGGGTTCGAGCCGGTCAGCATCTCGACGGCGATCGTCGCCAGGGCCCATTGGTCCGTGGCCCTGTGGATCTGGCCCTTCCATGCCTCGGGGGCCATATAGGAAGGCGTGCCGCCGATCGATTGGCTGAGCTCACGGTCCAGGAACTTGGCCAATCCGAAGTCCATCAGCCGGACACGGCCGTCACGGTCGATCATGATGTTCTCCGGCTTGAGGTCGCGGTGGAGGATGTTCTTGGCGTGGGCGGAATCCAGGGCCGAGGCGACAGCTTTGATGATGGGTTCCGCTTCCTCGAACCTGAACCGGACTTCCTTTCTGAGGATGTCCCGGAGAGTCTTGCCGTTGAGGTACTCCGTGACCAGAACCAGCCGGTCCTCGATGATGTCGGCGGAGTAGTAACGCAGGATGTTGGGGTGGTCGAGCGAGAAGAGGATCTTGATCTCCTGGAGGAAAGAGGCCATCTCCGAGACGCCGGAACGGGCCACCTTGAGGGCCACGTCGAGGTCGAGAATGGTGTCTTTGGCTAGGTAAACATCCCCGAACCGCCCCCCGCCGAGGTAGCCTAGGATCTCGAATCTGCCGAGCTTTTTCTTCAGGATCATGGGGCGCCGGAGTCACTAGAACGAATGCCCATGCCGCCGTCAGCTAGATCTTGACATCGGGGAAAAACGAGGCGTGGACGGCCTTTCGGCGATAACGGAGGACTTTCCCCACGCCCAACATGCCGGGAGCTCTAAATTTGTAGAAGGACTCCGGGTGGTCATCACCGGGGTTTTCGGCAGGCTCGGCTGCCAGGGCGCTGTGGAAGAACTCCTCGCAGCGGCCGTCGTCGAAGGACCCCCCGCCGCGGCCTTTGTCCTCCATGCTTTCCAGGGCGCAGCTGATGAAGAGCTTCTTCGAAAAACGGCCGAAGAGGGGGTGGTTGTAGAAGATATCGATGCACAGGATCCGTTTCTGCGTCGCGGCCAGGACGCCGACCTGGTCGGGCGGAGGTTCTTGTCCTAGGTAGCTCAGAAGCTCCGGTTCCATCTCTTTTTCTTTGCTGGCGTAGATATCCTGCATCGACTGCGTGGCGGACCTGACCTTGAGGCTTGCCTGCTTCCTGGAGATCTCCATCCAGATAGAGCTCTGAATGGACCGGGCAGTCCGGCGAGAGGACCTCGAGGCCGTGCTCAGTCTCCGGATCGAGGGGTAGGCGATCTCGTTCGAGCCGGAGAACGACTTAGATCCCGCCCAGCGACCGTGTTCGGAACAATAGACGGGGATCTCCTTGGATACTCTGGGACCGATGACCAAGGAGGCGGCGGCGATCCGGTTCTGCTTGCCCCCGGTGATCCCCTCGCCGTCGATGATGAAGACCTCGGAGCCCGAGCGGTTCTGGATGCCGACCCGGGAATGGCCGCCCCCCGGCTCGGTGATCTGGACGGAGTCGTCGGCCAGGCCCTCCTCGAGGGTTCGGAAGCGCGGTTTGGGGTCGGCCGACGATGCCTTGATCGGAAAAAGCATCAGATTAGAAACGAGCTGCGGCTCGCCGAGAGAATACCGAATATCGCCGGCTCCAAAAGGTCCCATGGTCGCCCCCGGGGAAGTGAATTGGACCCGCAAATGATAGGGCGCGAGGTCGGGGTTGTCAAGAGATAAACGGGAGGAATATGAGGGGGTAGGCGAAAAGACAGTAGTACAGGGGCCCTTAGTTCAAGGGAATGAATATTGAACGGCCAATCCCAAGGATCTTGCGGCCGTCTGGCTTTGAATCATCGGGGATTTGGAATACGCTGAAAATTATATAGTTGATTCGCTTGGTGCCGATTCTGAGGGCGGCTATCCTAGTTTCGTCGGCAATGCTAATAATAAATTGCTCGAACTTATTCTTAGGCGGCTCGTGCATTTTTTTTACCATTTTTTTCGAATATAGAAAGAAATCCTCCTTATTTGGATTAGATGCAGTCAAGAAAAGAAGGACAACGAGAGCGATTGCCGGAATAATCATCCAATTCTTGAGTTTGGCCATTGAGTCCCTCCCATCTCTTAACGCTGATTGACCTCGTCAATTTTGCCTCGAAATATCCATGTCTTCATGATGAAGCGGTTTCCTAATGAACGATCGCCTGGTAGAGCATTATCAACTCGTTCCAACCGCCTTTGAAAAATGCTCGGCCCTCTTCGAATCCGCCATAGACGAAGGCAAGAATGTATCCATAGCTGATTAGATTACCTAGTAAAATGACGAATGCGGAGAAGATCTTACCGTTAAAGATGATGTCAGTTTGGCGGTTGAAATCCGTTTCTCGTAGTGTTGAGAAGGTATGGTAGGCCAGTAAGGCGCCCATTAATAGCAGGAAATAGGGATAGAACTGAGGCTGAATAACTAAGTAGATAGGCAGGATGAACAAGCAAAGTGTCAGGAAGAAATATGGTCCTAACGTGATGATAAAGTTCCCGCCGGCCAGCATTATCCAACCGCCTTCTTTTTCGTGCACATAAAAGGCCCGCGGCCTCCGGAAGAAGAGAAGAGCAAGGACCATATGCGTGAATTCGTGTTCGAATGTCGAGAAAAACGAATATTTCCGCAGTATTAATAACCAAAAGACAGTGAAAACTATAAACCCCAAACTAAAGAAAAATACGCGATTGCTGGTGATGTCAAATCTTTGGATCAGGCCAAACAATGCCCTTCCGTAAGCATATATGAGAGGAATAAAGAGAATGATCAGAACCGTCTTCATCGTAGTGAATACCGGATTTTTATAGCGCTCGTAGATATTGATCACTTTAAACTCGGCAAGCCGCTCTTTCTGTCTGTAGTTGAAGATGACCACAAATAGAATGTAAACGAAGAGGAGAAAGATGAGTGCCGTGATCAGGGAAATCAGCTGAACGCTTAAAGCTAGATTAAGTGAGCTCTTTATGCGAGTCGAGAGACTATCAAGCCAAGAGGAGAAGCTCGGGAAGAGCGGCTTGACAAGGAACATTACAAACGAAACAAACACGGTGATAAAAATATAGGATAAAAAACTAATAACCTTTTGTTTCAAGTATATCCCCCTTCGGAACTAGAAATTATTCCAACCATATAACGATCCGTACAGGCTGGCGTCCGCATCAAATTTTTGCTATCAATGAGGAATCAACACTATTCATCTAATGAAAGGGGAATATTCATTAAGTAAGGCGCCAAGCCCATGGATACGGTTGGCTCTGCTCACTCTCGGTTCTTTCAATAGCGCCAATCTTTGTTATTCGCGATTGAACTGTGCTGAATTGCCTCGTCTCGCAGTCTCTCAGCCGCGCGGCGGCGCATCTTAATCGAGCGCAGTATCGCCTCTGGCATTTCTGCCAGTGAAACTTCATGGCCGGATGGGACGAAAATAGGATCCCAACCAAAGCCGGAATTCCCCATGGGCGCACGGATGCATCCAGTCAGCACGGCTACGAAGTAGAGCGGCTCCCTATCGGCAGCAGCAAGGTACCCGAGAACGGTCCTGGCTTCGGCAGACGGTTCGCCCATCGCAGCGCACATGCGGTAGATTCCCTCGCAGCCGCAGGCCGAGAGCATCCATTTTATCATGGCTCCCGGGAAGCCGTTCAGACAGGCGAGGTGTAACGCCGTATCTTCCACCAGAATTGCCTTGCCAGGCATTCGCTCGCGCGCTTCCGCCAGTTTGGCGGCAATCACGTCACGCGAATCTATGGCCTGTACCTCGGGAAGGTCAATGTCAACTTGAACTAGCACGGGAAGTATTTCCGCGAGTTCACTGTACTTGTCGCGGTTGCCTGTAATGAAGTAAATGGGGTCAATCATCCGCACGCATTCTTTTCGGCTTACGCCTGCGCCCTTAGCAGCTCCTCAACTCCCGGGTCTATCAGAAGGTCAAAAACCATCTGCTCGACCATTTCGATAAGTGCCCGGCGTTCCGCCAGGCCTTTGAAAGAGTGTACAAACCCCATGCGGACCATGCGAAGGGCATCCCAAAGCGACAGCCCCGGTTCACCGTATGCATAAGATGCGTGAAAGAACTCCTTAACAATATTCGTGTAGGAGACAATAGGGTTGTCGGTGTTCAAGCAGACGATATTACCGAATTTCAGAAATTTCTTGAGGGGATACTCTCGACCTGGCTTTGTGCCCGAGAATTCGTTTGTCTGGTAATTGCTGACGGGACAGAGTTCGATGCAAATGCTCTCTTCTCGTATGCGGGCCATAAGCTTCTCGTCATCGGCCAGCGCGAGACCATGCCCTAGCCGGCGCGCCCGCAAGTCCAGCACGGCGCTTTCGACAAAACGAGCCGACGCATTCTCGCCCGCGTGAGCCGTGATGGGAATGTGCATTCGGGAAAGCTGTTCGAAATGCGACCGAAACATCTCTGGTGGGAAGGATTCCTCAAGTCCGGCCAGATCGAAGCCAACGACTCGGCAATTTATCATGTTTTCGCGGACAAATTCACTGGCGGTGATGGATTTATCGTTTGAATCGGAGCTCAATAGCACGCCTGCCGCCGCTTCCATCAGCATCTCGCGGGTCGCCTTGTGACGCTTGCCGGTGAAAATGAGGTTGACCTTGGCCGGGAAATGCCGCTCAAGAGGATCACGAGATGTTGTCAGGGGCTTGAATAGGCGGATCCAGTGGTCCCGTCCGCCCGGCTGTCCTGAGCACCAAAGCCAACGTCTTTTGGCGTTGGGGGGGACGGCCTCTGTCCCTAAAGATTGTGCCTCACTGTAGCCATCCATCAACGCCTTCTGTTCTTCAATGAATGATCGGCTAAAGATTGTGCAGGCCTCTTGGTTCGTGAGATGTCCCTTGCTTGCATAGCCGCTGATGGCGGACCTCAGTTCTGCATAGAGTACGCCGTGTCGGACCAGATACTCCAATGTCTGTCGGGCATATAGCCTCATCAAGCAAGGGCGTTGCAGATGCTCGGCACCCGAGTATTCGCATCCTGCCAGATATCCAGAGAGGTTATGGCTGCGTGTGCCGGAAGCAATCAAAAACTCTAGGGGAGACTCGCTTAAAGAGGGGCATTGACGCAACAAGTCGGCAGCGATATCTGTCAATCTGACATCTAAAATCAACTCATCGTGGGGTTCATATGTGGTTCCTTCATACAAGGCTGATGACCATTTCTCTGCAATATGATGAATCTTTTCCAGCGCCTTTCCGAATGCCGTCAGGGATTGGGTATTATTCGGGGAGTTTGCCAGTATGGCCAAGTGATTGCCAACACTAGGGATCCGATGTCTAGGAAAAAGTATCGTAAACTCTGTATAGTTTGTTGCCATGAACAGGATGAAGAGGCGCATGATATCCTTCGGATCGATGCCTTCCAGGCTAATGGCCTCGTTATTCTTGCGGACGACGATTTCCCCCGTAGATATAGCAAAAAGCATCAGCGTAACAGCATCCTTGGCATCAAGCTCCTCGCACGTACGCGCAATCGTCCAATGATCCCTGATATTCAGTCGCGAGTGAAGAATTGAGCGTAAAGTCGATAGACCACTCGTGGCGTCCGGGACGGCAGACATAGAGAGAACGTTCTTAACGTCATTTCGGATCATTTTGCCAAGCGTGTCAACGGGATCACAGTTTGTCTTTTTTGCATTATTCAGATCGAATTTGTACATCGTTTCGCCGGAGAAACACGTAGACAGGGTGGCTTTGCCAGACCAAAAAGCAAAAAGCGGGGGAATGGCGGCCAGCAAAGGAGTCAAGCCGTTCTTCCTATCTCCGAATCCCTGTGTCATCTGAAGCTTATTAGCCTGTTCCACGTGCCGCTCAGCCAGCATCACGAGCGAGGCCACGACTATGAACTCAGGTGTCATGCAACTGCCTACATGTAAGTGCAGATCGGGCTTGGGGATTGCCCGCAGCAGAGCAGCCATTCGCTGAGCGCTTGTCGTCTCTTTGTTTGCATCTTCCCCTTTATGCTCTGGCCTGTCGAATCGGACGCGAGGGAGGCGCACCTTATGCAGGAGACCACGCGTTTCGTTCGGCAGGAAATCGAGCGCATGGAAGTTGCGATGCAAAGAGAGCCCGTTTTGTCCGCCACCAGCCCGTAGCCGGGCGAGTTCGGCGGGCAGGCTTAAAACGCGGTTCTTGAGTACATATCCGCTGGCTCCGGCTCGAAGGGCTTTCTGGATCTTTTCGAGATCGTCCGAACGGCTGAAGGCTAAAAAGCTTGGAATTGAGCGAGATCCGTCATCTGCTTGGTTCGCGTTATCTAGACAGTAACGGCGCAGGCCCCGGATTAGCTCAGCGCCATACTCCCGCTCCTCATCCTTGATACGGAAGAGCAAGTCAACGAGCACGAAGCGCGATGTCGAAATTATCTTATCAAGTTCCTGATTATTGCCATTGTTGGGATACCACCGCTCCGCTTTATCACCTAATGGCGTCTTCTTTCCCCTCATGGAATTGTAGGCGCAGAGATAGTCGAAAATATTTTCGCTTTGCCTCGGATTCCAACACCACAGTTCGAATTTCGGCATCAAAGACCGAACGATGCCCACGATCTCACGCCTGATTCCCTCCGGGTTGTCGTCAACTAGCAGGATGCGGGATGGTTGGCCAATAGAAAAGTTGCTTTTTCGGAAAACGGAGGTGGCCTTGAGAGATTTCCAAAGGTCGTCTGCGATGTTCAGCATATCCCGCTTCTTATGAAGCTTTGCCAGGTCTTCAGGGCCTTGGCTAAAAGAATGCCGCGCGTATCGGTTGATATCATGTTCGTCCACGTCGTAGGAGGCCGCGATCTGTTTCAACGCATAAAGAACATCCCACCATGGCGGTTCTCCGTTGCCAGGCAGGGACAAATCGTTGAACAAACCTGAGGCTTCCTGAAGCAGGTGCTCCCCGTCTTTTACCCCAAGATTGTTGATTGCGAGGTTGAGAGCCGCCTCAGGATCAGCTGTCCTTATCTCTCTCCTCCCCGACCGAGTTCCGCTCAGCCAATTGGACAGTCTTGGAATCTCGTCGCAATTGCGGCTTCCGAAGACAAATATCGGTGGAAGTTCGGAAGGCTCCACCATTGCGGTTTGGGCGCATCGGTTTGTCTCAGTGAGCGTCGGATCGACATATAGGACAAGACCGCCCAACAATTCCTGAAACACGCGCAAGTCATCCGGTTCCAAACATGGAGCAGACGATTTTGCGCCAGGAGGTGGTGCGATCACGAGCAAATCGGGAGTCCCATCATTAGTTTTTTTACTTCTGACGGGTTTATATCCGTGCACAGTAAGATACCGGGACAACGCCTTGCGATCCGAACCTTCTGTATCAGGCAAGGAAGGGCAGAAAGCAAAAGAAGCGGAAGATGTTGAGGCGGAATGGCTCATCACGCCACCCCCCTCAAATCCGCCATGCTACGCCGTCTGTCCACCAGAGCTGCGGCTGCAATTACGGCTTCTAGACGGGCGGCAAGCGCGCATAGGCAAGCGTTCACCTGAGTGTCGGAGTCGAGAGCGGCCCCATTGCTCGGGTTGGCAGGTGTAAAGGGAAGATTTCCTTGCTGGAAAAACGGCTCCAGGCGGTTCCGGGCTGCGGCATCACATACAGGGAACTCCACGCCACGGGCTTTCATGAGAGCCAGCATTTCTTCGGCGAATTTTGGGGTCCCTTTGAGGAACTCGAACAGGTTCTTGCAGCCTCCGGCAAAAATATGGTCGTTGACCGCCGTCCGTATGGCTTGGCTACCCCAGTGCTCCGCATTATTCAAGCGCTCGCGGCAGCTAGCGAGACTCGTCGCGATTATGGCTTGGGATTCGCCCTTGCGCGCTATATCCAGCCAAAGTCGTACCTCGAGCAGAATGTGTTGCATGCCTCGCACCGCTCGATCAACTGTCGGCTCGATCCGCAATCGTTCTACGACATAACGTTGAAGAGACTCCGGGACACTAGCGGCCCTCAACTCACCCGGAAGAACAGTTGATGCATCGAGTTGGACTAGACTGTAACTTCGCATTTGCGGGTTCGGCCCCAGCAGCGTCAGTTTATCAACCGCGGGCTTGTGCTCCTTGCTAATCTCATTGTCCTCCAGCTCTGGAAGATTGCCGTGGGCAAAAACCCACGACCGCTCGAAGTTACGGGACATAAGAGGAGTCTGCACAAGCAGCCCAATCAGGAAGTCCTGGAAAGAACCCGATGCGTTCTTCAGGACGCCCCGGTATCCATGCGCAGTCAATAAACAGTCATTGCCGTCTTGGGATTCGACCCAGAACCCCCTGCAAACTGCGCCGTCCTCAATCACGCCGGAATGCTCTGTGTTCGACGGCAGTTGCCAGTCCCTTCTGAACTCGTCCCGGTCCTCGCCGAGTTGGGCGTGCAAACGCGTGACCACGATGAGGAGGTCCCCTTTGCGCTCTGCGGAGTTCTCACTCACGATATGCCTCCATTCTCAACAAATCGCGGCAACGCCATAAGCCGCCGGGTTAAAAACAGTTTACCCACACCATCCGGTGTCATCACGCTATCCAGCACAGAAAAAGCGAGAAAGCGGATGGGCTTCTTCTGCAAACCGGGCGGAATGCCACGGCCTGACTCGACGACCAACCAGGGATGGGACTTTGTGATCCAGTTGCGCATGTCCTCCTCGTTGATCGCAAACCCGCCATCAGCCTTCTTAGGTCGTCTGGTATCAATGACCCCTTGATGGATGACCACGATATCGAATCGAGGCCAGGCCTCCTTGGGTTCGTTAATTAGGTTCGGTCCGCAGCGGTTGAACTCGGCGACCTCCAGCCCTGCGTTCTCCGTGATGCGGACCTTCAGGACGGGGCACGCAACGCGCAGACCTGAGCTCAGTTTCTCCATTCTAGCCTTTGCTTCGTTGAACGATTGCCCATGTAACGGCATCATGGACTCGGCGCAGTCTCCCACCTGTAGATGCGTGGCCATATAGACCTTGGCGCGATGCGCGAGGTGCCAGAAGCAGGGTGCAAACGACGCATTTTCGAGCAGTCGGTCTTCCCTTATGGCAAGAGTGCCGGCAAGGGGTGCCATGGCGCGTTCAGACATGCGTTCGTCAAGAACTACAATACGCACGAGCCCCGCTTCGGCCAGCGCATAGGGCAATTCCCAAAAGGACTCATGCTCGCCGGGCGGGTTCGCGCCCAGGAGCAAGTCGCAATCGGCACTGCGTTTGCCGAAGGCTTCGTAGAGATCATCCGGCCCGAGAGAGCCAAGCCCCTGATCCCGGTGCCGCGTAAAGGCGGCGCGCAGTACACTGCCGTCCGTCGGCAGAATACCCTCCTGCTGATTGTCATTGCTCAGTATGCACATCTTCACGGGCGAATTGCTTTTCGCGTTGAAACTAATCACGGCGGGCGCCCACGTTTTATAGGGCTCCTCACCGGAGGCGACATCCAAATAGACCACAGCGGTAACCTTCCTCTTCTGTTTGCCCAGATTCAACTGGTCGTTACCGCCGATCCAAAGTTGCCAGAGTCTTTCCATGATATCGCCCGCCGAAGGCGCTTTGCCCAGATCCGAAAACTGCCCGACACTCACAGGGACCGCTCGACAGATGGGCGGGTCGGGCTTGTCGGTTGTCCCGGCCATCCAGAAGATGCGGAACGGAAGGGCTGCCAGAAACGCGGACCTCTCCCGCCCGTTCTCCTTGCTTTCGGCCAGAACTGCCCGCATTCCTTCATCGTCCTCAAGAACCGCGAACTGAAAAGCCTGGCGCGCCTCGCTTTGTCCGAGGAACACTTTCAGGCTCGCAGCTGATTTAAAAACATAGACACCTTCTTTCTTGAGTGCATTTTGTGTTGTCACCGCCCACATTTTGGCGAACTCCGTTCCGACGAGCACGGCACGCTTCGCCTTGAGCAGACGGACCTGGTGAATCAGCCTGCTCTTCTGGCACCCCTCATGTGCGGCGTTCTGGCCGCAACAATCGAGAGCCACACGGCCATCGTGGGGACTGTTGCCTTCTAGAATCTTGATGAATTTCTCGTCGTAGGCATACTGCGTCCGTCCGGCCAGCAAATTCGCGCAGATGACGATTTCCGCCACGCCCCAGGCTTCGCGGCGCACCGCTCCCGATGGGTCGATCAAGTCCGCCTGCGCCCAGCAGTCCAAGTGCTCGGCGAGCCACCGTTCTCGCTTCTCTCCCTTCGGATCGCCGGGAATCGTGGCGCTAATTTTTACATTGGCCGGATCGGCCCGATCATCCCAGATGCTCAGCCGATAGTAGTCCGCCGGGTGTTCCGGGTCGTCCTCGACATGCAGCTGGATATGGAGACCCTCAGAGCAATCAGTTCGCGTTCCGTGTTTTGCTGCATTGCGGATGATGTTCTCAAGGATTCCATAGAGCGCGTATTGCCCCACCATGCCGGGGACGGCGATCAGCGGGTCGAGCGCCGTGTAGTCCGAGTCAACGCTAAAAACATCGAACTGTTTATCCTTGCTCGCCCCGTACAAGGGATCATACGGAGGCAGGTTCGGACCGAGTATCCGGCGGCAGCCGCCGTCCTCGCTAATGCAGAGCGACAGTCTCAACGAAGACGTGATCAGTCTCTGAGCTTTGGCGTAAGGCCGATATGTGTCGATCGCCAGGCTAATCACTTTGTGATCATTCTTCGAAAGACAGCTTTCTGGCCTCAATTTGTAGCCGAACCCCTCGTTACGCGCGATATTATCCATCAGCAGCGCATTTCGCATCAGGGGCGCGAGGATATCGCGACCCAGCCGCTTCGAGTCCGAAGAGCTGTTCGGGTCCGTCGTAACCTCGGCTAGGAAATCGGCCTTCTTCTGGATGAAGTCATCGAGTGTGGTTTTCAGGCGCTCCGCGCCGGAAAGCACCCGGGCAACATCATCAGCCAAGGCTGTCTCGCTTTTCCTGATGTCCCGGCCACCTTCATACAACGTTTCCAATCGAGACGTGACATCCTTGACGGTCGCGCGCGGCATTATGTGACTGCCTATGTGATGCGACATGTTTCGTGATAGAATCGCTGTAGCTGCGGTAATTGTCTGATAGGGACGAGCCACATCCGCAACGATCTCTTTGACACGTGTAAATGTTTCTTTCTGGTGGCGCCACTTCTCGACCCACTCTCGAATTATCGTCATCTTCCGCATTCTCTTGTCCGGTGATGACATGATTGCCCGATCTAGGCGAAACACCGCCACCAGAGATCCAGCAGCCAAATACTTCTCTCTGGTCGCTAGATCGATTGTATAGGAGGAAATGCAAAAGTAGAGAAACGATGATTCCCCCACTCCAGGAATAGCAGCCTCTATTTTCGCGAAATTCTCTGCAAAACGCCTGGTTGGCTCAATTTGGTATCCAACATCCACACAGATAAACTTCTCTTTCTGGAAATCGTCTACGCGCACCGTAAGATTCTCGGTTCGTTCAAGGAGGTTTATGAACCCCGCTGTTGAGAATCTGAAGTGGTTCAACGTGTCGATGAATTCTGAATCCTTGACCCCTGAAGAGAGGGCCTTCTCCTGCAATAGTGCTTGCTGATCGCGAGTGAAGGCCCAGAACCAGCCGTCTTCGTCCTTGCACATGAATATAACATCAAAGAGAGGATCACAGGACATTTTCGACGCGTTTGTGGCCGACACAAGATAATTTTGAACAAACAATGCAGCCCCCTCACACGCAACGCGGACGGCATCTTTGCGGGGAGATGGCGTAAGGCAATAACGTTGTTGAGCGGTGTTCACATGCTGCTCCGTGCATTTCCCAAGACATAGCCGTTGGGTTCTATTTGAGCATGTTTAGTGCCGACGCCAAACCGCGAAACCCCATCAAGATAAGCGAGCGCAAGACAGATTCGGCAATGCTCCTGTTCGGAATCGCTAAAAGCAGCATTGTCGGACCATTGAGCCACGTAGACGTCGGCATTGTGTTCAATCCAGTGAAAAGTACCAACTTGTCGGATCTTCGTGAAGCCTACACGTACTTCGTGATTCATGCTGTAGGCTGCAGCGTCTAAAGGTATCTTCGCTCCGGCCACCACAGACTTGCTTATTGTCTCCACCTTTTTGACTTTCTCCTTGTATTTATCATTCGAGATCCAAGCTTCCAGAAGAGCTTGTTCCTGTGCAGTAATCAGCGGCATTGAAGTGCCCGCTGGCATTTTTGCTGTAAGCTGACCCGCGTCGAACACCAATTTTGCAAGTTCATCAAGGAGCTTCAGGCCCCATAGAAACGACGATGTAGTCGGATGTGAATGGAACGACCGTTTGGCATACTGATACCATTCAACCAACTGCCCTTGATCGTATCCCAAGCTCTTCAACAGATTTCGCTGCTGAAGCCGCAGTAGAGAGGAGAGAAACTCCGCCTCTGACGTAAGACACAGATAGTCTTCTTGTTCGTTGCGCTTGCAATCTGAACATCTACCAGAGCAGCTAGTAGCGCGCTCAATCGACAATGTAACCATCGTTGATCATCTCCCGCTTGATTTCGTCACCTGAACGCATATCGGGAAGTAACATCTGCATGTGGACTTCAGGCATGCTGTTGCCGCCAGGACCGGGGCGCGCCGCGTAATCCTCAATATTAATCATGGGACGGAGGGTACGTCGAAGCTCTGCTGTCTCACGGCAAGTGATGATCGTCTCGATGCCGGGTACTGTCAGCTTCACCGTTGCAATGCAGCGTGCCAGCCGCGAATCGGAGACGGAATTGGGGATTTCGTGTCGAGCATCCGGTATGGGCTGTATACGAGGAAAGGACATTGTCCGAGACCACTTCCCGTACATGCTCTTCAGGTGGAATGCGTGAGTGAGCACTGCAATAGTGTCGAACTCTGCTCCTAAAGTTTTGGCGTTGAGCCCATAGAGCACCCCATGACCCACCTCATCGAAGCCAGCGTCCAAAGCGCGTTGCTGTGAGTCAATCCGCGCATACATGTCAACTTTCGGCCCAGCCAGATGTGTTTCCTTGTATATGTCTGGATCGTATGTCTCTTGAAAAACCCTGAACTGAAGAATGTTGTCGGGTAGCGCCTGCCTGATACGAGCGAATCCCTCAACAGATAAAGGTGAAATATTGAGTACTATTTTACCTCTGTAGATTTCCGCTACGGCCTGAAGATAACCAACAAGGTCTTCGGTCGTAAATTGGGTTGGCGCCTCGCCCATAAGGAAGCATATCTCACGAAAGTCATGCCTTTCGATCAAGGCGCGCACGTCTCGCAGCAACTCGTCCTTTGATAGGATGCGGCGCTTGAACAGAATCCGTCGGCTATCTCCGCAGTAGACACATTCATTGATACATGCGTCGTGGATATAGACGACACCGTAGAACGTAATATGCCGGCCGTTTCTTGCCGCGTTCACCTTCGCTGCGGCATCGGCAATACGATCATCCCAGTCGTCAGGGGCGGTAAGAATAGACGAGGCTTCCCGGATATTCAAGCCGACTCCAACAGAGGCTTTATCAAGACAACGAGACCTGAATTCGCAGTCATCATGAACTGCTTCAGCGAGTGTGCCATAGAGCTTGTCGAGCCGTTTCGGGAAAGCGAGATCGGGGACCATGACTCCCTCCTACCTGTAATCAACGAAGGAACCATCTCTGATGGTCCGCATAGACATGGCCTTACTGACATCGCCATTCGCATCAAAAGTGATCGTGCCGGAAGCGCCTTGGTGATCCTTGATCCCTTCAAGAAAGCGACGCATGTCTTCACCAGACCGCGCTCCAGACTCAAATCCTAAGAGGAGCAATGTGGCGGCATCGTACCCGCAATCGTTCAGGATCGCAGGGTCCCGTTCATATTTGGCGTGGAACGCTTTTTGAAACGCTTCAACTGCCAGACCTGTGGCGTCGACGGGAAAGGGATAGACGACACCTTCGGCGGCATCTGCGGCGAGCTTTACATATTCAGCGTCTTGCATGGCGACTGTGCCCAGTATCGCGACGCGAAGGCCAGCTTCGCGGATTTGGCGCGTTGCAGGGCCTGACTGAGCCGCATATCCAACCAAGTAGACATGGGAGGCGCGTGATGCGCGAATCTTCTCAATCTGGTTACGAAAACTCCGTTCCGAAGCGTCGAAGCTCTCCGCAGATACGACTCGGACGCGGCTATCCTTTAGCTCGCGGACCATCACATCTGCCAGCCTCTTGCCGTAATCATTGTTGACGTGGAGTATGGCGAGCGAGATGTCTTGATTGCTGGCTTTCAAAAATGAGGCGGCAACCTTGCCTTCATAAGCGTCGGAGTTCCAGACTCGGAAGAAGAAAGGACTTGATCCAGATAGAGCGGGATTGGATGCTCCGGTAGAGATAAGAACTATTTTAGCATCCTGGAGGAGCGGAACCATTGCTAAGGTGAGTGTGCTCACGGCATCGTCGATCATAGCGTATACGCCCTTGGTTTGAAGCCGGTTGAAGCTAGACACTGCAAGTCGCGCTTCGGTCTTTGAGTCTTCGGCCAAGACCTCGATGAGCTGACCATCGATGCCGCCAGTTTCGTTGACCGCCTCAACCGCAAGCATAATGCCTTCAAGAACATTCTGTCCATATTGTGAACCATCACCGCTTAGCGGTAAAATGGCACCGACCCGAATGGGGTGAGGCGGGCGCATGGAGGGTCTGGCTTCATTTTCCGGCTTTCCGCATCCTACCAGCATCGCGGCGCAGAGGCACAGCACCACCGCAACCGACAGTCTTCGGATCATCGTCTTCATTTCAGGCCTCCTTGTCCTTGGGCCGTTCATGCCCTCGGATTTCTAGGCGCATTCCCTAGCCTATAAAAATTATCTCATAGGTACCCGCTAATATGCAAGCAAAAAGTTTCAACTGAATCACGCCAAATGTGACATAATTATAACTTACGCTAAGTTAGGGACGGATAGCGAGCTTTATTTAGAGTTGTGCCCGTTAATTCTCGCTTAACTAGGCTGCTGCGTAGTTTCTGTCCATCTTTTCGCAAACTCGATTAAAGCCCTCATTGACCAGGAGTGTGTCAGATCTGAATTAGCGAAGCCATAATAAAGTTATTGACTTGTCACGTTGCGCGTGATATTGTTATATTTGTGCATCAGCCAAGAGTCATGATTGTGGATGATGACGCGGCCTATGCCGGGAAACTAGCCGGCGCGCTGGAGGGAGTGTGCCGAGTAGAAATATGCCATTCGGAACGTGACTTCCGCGCGCGGTTTGCCCCCGGTCGCTACGATTTGCTAATCTTGGACATGCGCTTAGAAAAAGACCGCGAAGGGCTGACTATCCTCCGCGAGGCGCTGGCGGCGGACCCGATGCAGGCATCCATCGTTATGACAGCCTACGCCGACATGGAAACCTACACAGACGCCCTGGAAGCGGGTGCTATCACTTATCTGGACAAGGCCGAATTCTCGCCCGCTTTGATTGCCCTCACAGTGGGTGCCATCGTCGAACAGGCACGCTTGCGGCGCCGCCTGAACGATCTAGAGGAACGCATCCGGGCGGCCGAGCCGTTGGAGATCATCGGCGCGAGTCCGCCCATGCGCCAGGTGCGCGATGAAATTCGGCGCGCCGCCGAATCAGATGCTGCGGTCATCCTGATTGGGGGACCGGGGTCGGGAAAGGAGCTCGCCGCCCGCAACATCCACCGCCTGAACCGCCGACGAGCGGATGGGGCGTTTGTCCACGCCGTCTGCGGCCACGGGTTTCGTGAAGATTTGACGGCCCGTCTGTTTGGGCCTATCCAGGGCTTGGGAATTAATGGCACGAGGGTTTCCCGGGGTTGGATCGATGAGGCACGCGCGGGCGTGCTGTTCCTTGACGGCATCCAGGGATTGGACGATGCCGCATGGATGGCTGTTCGCTCGCTGGTGGAGTTCGGCTATTACAAGCATCCGGTGAAAGGCCGAAAAGTCGAAGTTGACACCCAAATCGTAGTGGCGGTGCGACCCGGGTGTTCGCGGATCGAGCGGGACCCGCCCAAGGGCAACGTGGCGATTCGCATCGTGATCCCGGACCTGCGCGAGCACATCGAAGATATCGCGATCCTGACGCAATATGCGCTGCAGTGTCTGTACCGCGACGGACGTACACGAGCGCGTTCATTGCGCGGCGCGGCTCTGGCGGTGTTGGAGAGGCTGTCTTGGCCGGGCAACGTCCGCGAGTTGCAGAGCGCCATCGCCTACGCCGCCATTCGGGCGGATGCGATGGGAGAGCGCGAGATCGGCCCGGAACATTTGCCGGTGAATGCGATAGAGCTAAGAGGGGGCATTCCGCTTCCTGTGCACGGCTACGACTACCAGCAAAATCTGGCGAGGGCTGAACTGGCGTTGGTGGAGGCGGCCATCGAAACCTTCGGCGCGAGGACCAAGACCGATCTCGCCCGGCGGTTGGGCTACAACGACAGATTCGTGTTCGCGCGGCGCATCCGGAAATGCCTCGCGGCATACCCGGTACTGATGGCTGAGTATCCAATGACCACGGAAATGATGGCAGGGAGAAAAGGCGATTGACTGCGGATAGCGAGAGACTGGAGATTACAATATGAAGGCCGTTCTGCTTGTCGATGACATTCCCGAGTATGTGGACACGATGGAATTAAGCCTGCCCGATGGTTGTCGGGCTGCCCGTGCGTACTCTGTGGAGGATGCCAAGGCTGCATTCAGCAAGGAGAAGCCCGTGCTGGCGGTGCTGGATGTGCGGCTCAACGAGGCCGATTCCGAGAATTGCGAAGGGCTTGAACTGCTGAAGTGGATCAAGGCATTCCATCCTGCTGTGCCGGTCATCATGATCAGCGCCTACAGCGAGTTCGAGTTCGAGGCCGAGTCGCTCTCGCTAGGCGCGGAGTATTTCCTTCGAAAACCGGTGCAGCCGGACGAATTCCATGAATGCGTCAAGAGAGTGCTTAAGACTTGAACCTTCTACTACAACTGCTCGCCAATGGACTTGTGAATGCCGCACTGTTCGCTATGCTAGCGGTCGGGTTCGGCCTTGTCTGGCGCTCGTTGCGGGTGTTTCATCTGGCTTACGGCGGGCTTTTCGTCATTAGCGGCTACGTTTTCCTCACCATGTGTGTCCGGGTGGATTGGCCGGCGTGGCTGGCCGGTCTAGCGACCATTCTGATCGCGGCAATCATGGGGTGGCTGATTGAGTTGGCCCTATACCGCCCGTTCTACAAACGAAATGCGGGGTCGGGCGCGATTTTGATCGCCTCGATGGGCGTTCTGGTCATGCTGGAGAACATCGTCGCGTTGATCTTTGGAAATGAGTTGCAGACCGTCCCGCGCGAAATAGCATCCATCGTTCAGATCGGAACCGTTCGATTGACCTCACTGCAGCTCTGGGGATCCGGGATCGGCGTGATATCGGTGGCGGTTCTCTGGATTCTGGTGGGCCGTCTGCGAACATTCAAGGCGTTGTGGGCCATGGGGGACCAACCCGACCTGATTCCTGTTCTCGGGCTTCCTTTGTATCGCTTGCGCGCGATAACGCTGGCCATCGGCACCGCCATGGGCGCGATCCCGGCTTGCGTGATCACCCTCGATCTGGGAATCGACCCGTTTGTCGGCATGAGTTATCTGCTGATCGCCGCCGTTGCTGTGCTGGCGGGTGGCGTGGACTCCTATCGCGGCTGGGTGACGGGCGCCGTGGTGCTGGCCCTGCTGCAAAGCTTGGTCGTCTGGAAGTTCTCGGCGCGATGGATGGACATGGTGACCTTTGGACTGCTGGTCGCCATGCTAGTGTTCCGTCCGTCCGGCCTGGTTGCCGGGGCCAAGCGAGTGGAGGAGTACTGACATCTATGAACTATCTTCTTCATATTTTCGTGATGATCGGGATCTACCTTCCGCTGGCATACTCGCTGAATCTTTTGGTAGGTTTTGGAGGACTGTTGTCCGTGGCACACGCTGCTTTCTATGGTATCGGCGCCTACGCCTACACCTTGTTGCTGACCGGAGCGGGGATTCACCCTTTAGTTGCTTTGGGCGCGGCTGTGCTGATCACCGGAACGATCGCGTTCGGTACGGGGAGTGTCGCCTTGAGGTTCCGAGGCGATCTGTTTCTATTCGTCACTCTCGGATTCCAAATGATTGCGTTCGTCATTCTGTATAACTGGGTCGGACTGACGCGCGGGCCCTATGGCATCGCGGGCATCCCGCGGCCTGTGGTGTTCGAGCTGACGCTTCGCACTCCCTTGCAGTACGCGGTGCTGGCGGCCGCCTTGAACGCCCTGATCTTGGCGCTCTTGTTCGCTCTCTACCGCTCACCGTTCGGAAAGGCGTTAAAGGCATTGAGGGAAAACGAAACGGCGGCTGAGGCGCTGGGGATCAGCGGCAAGCGCATCTTCATCCAGGCATTTATGCTGGCGGCCGCCTTCGCTGCCATTCCCGGCGCGTTGTACGCATCCTATGTCACGTATATTGACCCGACGTCTTTCACATTGAAGGAGAGCATCTTCATTGTGGCCATCCTGATGCTTGGAGGAGCGGGCAACCGGATCGGCCCCCTGATCGGGGTGTTGATCATGCTTCTTCTGCCGGAAGCTCTGCGATTTGTCGGCCTCCCTGACGCCATGGCGCACAATCTGCGAGAGATCATCTATGGCCTGACGCTCGCATTGCTCATGTATCTTCGCCCGCAGGGCATTGCCGGGGAGTATCGGGTGACATGAAATAACTGAACAGGAGATCACCAAGGGCACAATTGAGATGAACTGGTGTGAGAGGTGAGTAACAACCTGATATTGAACAATGTCGGCAAACGTTTCGGGGACTTCTGGGCGCTGCGCGGGGTCCGAGCATCCGTGCCGTCCGGCAAAATTACAGCATTCATCGGCCCGAATGGGGCAGGAAAGACGACGCTGTTGCATGTCATAGCAGGAACGCTGCGCCCGGATGAGGGTAGCATCCGGTTCAAAGGCGAAATGTTGTCCGGCGTCCCGCCTCATCGGGTAGCGCGTCTGGGCATCGGACGGCAGTTCCAAGACGTGCGGGTGTTCGGCGGATTGACCGTCCTCGACAACGTCCTGGTGGGGATGATACCGCATCGGCAGCAGGATTCGTTCCGGGCATGGTTCGGCACCCGCGCCGCGCGTAGGCTGATGCGTAGATACCAAGTGGAAGCCGAGAGATGGATCGAGCACGTAGGGCTCCAGGAGGAACTGAAACGAAACGCGCGGAATTTATCGTTCGGGCAGCAGAAGCTGCTTTCCATGGCCCGTTTGTTTGCTTGCGGGTTCGAGTTCCTTCTGCTAGACGAACCGACGGCGGGTGTGAGCCCCCGTATGATCGAGAAGATAACAGCGCTGATTCGGGAAGCGGTCAATGAGCGCGGGGTGACGGTCGCTATGGTCGAACACAACATGACGGTTGTCGCTGATCTGGCCTATTGGATTCACTTCCTGCACGAGGGACGGGTAGCCTTCAGCGGCGAGCGCTCACACGTGCTGGGCAACAAGAACGTTAGACAGATGTATATGGGGCTTTAGAGAATGAGTTCGAATAAGGAATCGACTTTCATAACGGAGACATTTCTAAATACCGGCGGAGGAGGGAGCGATCCGTACTCCTCCCAAAAGCGCAAATCTCCAAACCCTGATAAGGGATTCGCGATCCTTAATCTATCCTCCATCTCCGCGGGCTATCGCGACCGGCCGGTACTTCACGACGTCTCGCTCGCGCTTGCACAAGATGAACGCGCCGCTCTGATCGGCCCGAACGGGTGCGGAAAGACAACGTTACTCAAGGTCATAGCTGGAGCGTTGCGTCCAACCAGTGGACAGGTGAGCTTCCATGGCGCGGATGTCGCTCGCATGCCCGGACATCAACGGATACGCACGGGTATGGGGTATCTCATGCAGACCCGCAACATCTTTCCCAGCCTTTCGGTCGAGGAAAACCTGCACCTCAGTTTCTGGCACGGCGATGGGGCCTTCGCGGCTCGTCGCGACTGGGTGTTGAATGTATTTCCGATGCTGCGCGACCGGCTAAAGCGCCGCGCCGGTTTACTCTCCGGCGGTGAGCGGCAGGCATTGGCAATCGGCATGGTCCTGATCCGGCCTGTCGAACTCTTGCTCCTGGACGAGCCAACAGCGGGGTTATCGCCAAAGGCAGCCATAGAAATTCTGGAAGCTTTGCATAGCGCTCAGGTCGAGGCTCGATTTAGCTGTGTCATGGTCGAGCACAACCTGCGACTGATCCATCCGTGGATTACGCGCGTGCTGGTCATGCAACAGGGCAGGGTAGTGGCTGATCATGAGGATCCGAGTATTCTTCTCAATCAGGAACAAATGCAGCGGTATTATTTCTCATGAACGCCAGCATCTTCATCATTGCCGAGACACATACGCTCGCGGAGGCAATCAAATCGTATCTGGAAAGCGTTTCCGACCGGGCACTCGAGTGCGAAGCCTGGAAATATGGGAGGGGCGGTATCAGGGGGGACCTCTACCGGGCAGCAGACCTCTTGATTCTCAGTCTCCTCGGGCGGGATGACTTGGGCTACCGTGCGGAGGGTTTGGGAACGGCTGAAAAAATGATTGCATACCGGCGACGAGTGCTTCTGATCTCCGGTTGTGCCGCCGCCAATCGGCTGGCATGTCCGTATTATTGGGACTTGGCGTCCAGCGATTCCCTGTGCGAGCGTGTTCAAACGCTTCTTCGCACTCCTCCCCCTGTGGCATCAGACTTCGTAAGTATTCAAGATCATTTTCGAGAATACATCCGTCCGGCGGTGGACCGGCATCGAATGCTTAGGTCGCAGTCCTAAGTGGCAGACGTAAGCACATGGCCGGTCATGAGGGACTTCAAGCACGGCCCCATGGCGACGTTGGCAATACTGCGCGAGATGAGTATGAGGCTCAAGTCGAGCCCCAAACAAGGGCTTGCTGGCCTAAATCTGGATGCGGAAAAAACGGGCTTTCATCTTCAAAAAGTTGCTGAGAAGATAGATGAGAAGCTAGGTGGGGAGCAATCCGGCTTAATCCCAACTCAGGGGCTGGATTCATTTTTATTCATGACCCAGTGCAGAACTCTCTCTTTGAAGCCGCTTTTTTCAAGTAGGGCATTTAATCCCCGCTCGGTGCCATCTTCATCTGAGAAAATTCCATTCTTGAGATAGTTCAAGACTGCCATGAAACCATGGTTATCCTCGAGCCATTTGAGGACGCGGAAACCCTCCCCATATTCGTCAAAATCCCAGAGATAAATATCGGACATCGAGCTCTCGAGGCCGAAATGATCCAGGATCTTGAAAGCTACCCATTGAGCGAAGCCCTCGCTGATCAATTTTTTCATTATGTCCTTGATCTTCTCGTCGGCGGGAAGCTCTGCGGGATATTCCTTCTGAGCGGCCGCATTTTCCGCGGCCCAGTTGTGGGCGTATTCGTGGGCGATGACCTCGGTGGCCTTCGCTTCGTCCAATTTCTCCACAACTTTGACCAAATCTCCGTTGAACGATCCGACGCAACCTTTTCCGGGCAAAGCCGAGGCCTTTACGGCAACAATGGGGACCTTTCTCTCTATCCTAAGGTCTAACTTCTTTTCGAAGACAGAAAAAACCTTTCTTGTGATTTCCTCATAGCTCTTTTGTGCCTCTGAATGACCTAACCCGGCATATTTCAGCTTAATGGCACTGTCCCGTTTCTCTTTTAGCCGCTCGAGGAGATGGGTCAGGATCGATTTTTTGTCTATTTTCCCTTCGCGCGTCGAGCACTCAAAAATCTCTAGGCAATAGGGGCAGCCGGCCTTGCAGGGACAGCTATATAGCAGGAGATCCTTAGAGAAGATCAAGGCCTTTCGAAGAATTGACGGCAGGGTCAATAGTAAGTTTCTGGCTTCATGCTCGTCCGGACGAATGCCATAGAGAAATAGATTGTTAGAGTCGTTAAATAACTCGTAATGATCGAAAATGTTAGAGAAAAATACCGGCAACCAGATCCGAAGCAATTGGGCGAATTCGTGGCCACACGAATCAGCGGTAATTCGGAAGATATACAAGCTTTTCTTGAAGGATTCCGTGTTCTGGGACTCGATGACATCCGCGTGGCAAGGCTTGACGGTGAAAGATTTGTACTCCTTGAAGCCGCCCCATGTTGTATCGATATCGGCTTTGGAGAGTGTGATTTGGAAGTCTCCTGTGAGAGTTTCGATGGCCTGGTCTTCGGAGATTTTATGGTCGAGAAGGGGAACTCTTTTCACAGGGGCAATTCCGCTCAAAGGAATAAAAGCATATGCACCCTCACCCTTGATCAGCTGATATGGGATTTCGTCGTGGAAGCGAATGGCGCCTTGATAGAGCTTCTCTGGGAATAGATGTTTATCGAAATAACGATCGGATGAACCGACTCGGATGTAAACCGTGTCGGCGGTTTGTGATTCGAAGAACCATTCTTTGGATATGGCCTTTATGCCCTCCGTATTCAACGCGTAGCTGTATTCGTCTTCGTGGGATAAGAATCCTGCCCTTGATAACGGTTCTTTGTTCTTTTCGATGCCGGCGAGCTGGTAGGGCTCCAGATCGGTTTTCCGTATAACGGCGACCTTCGAGAGCCAGGCGTAGAGAAAGAGATACGCCGACGTTATGAATGATCCCTGCCGGGGGATAATGAATTCAGGGTGAGGCAAGGTTTCCGTCGGAATCCCCGTTTTAACGATGAAATGACTGAAAGGATCGTTAGGAAGAACGACGCCGGCGACGCTGTTTGGGGCAAGAATATTCCCCAAGGCCTCGATGAGCCCCCTGGGATCCTTCGGGAAGCCCATGAGAATAGCCCCATCGAATAATCCCGTTTCTGATAGATGAATTTCGGAGAGTCGATTGATGATGGTGACTTTTCCCTTGAAACGATAACCGCTTATCCATTCCAGGAGCTTGTCCTTGCCGATAGCGGCGTAGGAATGCCAGATGAGAATGTTGTTCTTGTCACGAAATAGCTCAAATAGGGCCCCAAGTTCTTTATAGTAGTCCTCGCGCCGGACGACCTGGCCGCTCTCACTCTCGTCAACGATGTAGGGGGGAAGCCAAGCGATGATCTCATAAGGGTTTCTTCCTTTACCGATGTCCGAAAAAATCGATATTCCCGACCCGCCTTCGCGACCTGTCAGCCTATTGATGATATTGAGAGGATTCCCTATGGGCTCGCCCGTTACCATGTGGAGGAGACCACTGCCTCCTTCTGTGGAGGCCTTTAGAAATGTCAATAAGCCTTGAAGATGGCTTATCCTCGGAGCAGAGAATGAGGTCAGGCCGGAAACAACGATAAGCCCCAGCATGGAAGCCCAGTGGCGAACACTTTCGAAAGCCTCGTAGAAGAGCTCCTTGATTTCTATGTCGGTTGTTATCAGAATGTCGCAAGAGATGTCCAATGCGGTGTGTTCCTGGTCATGCCTGACTATTCGGACGAAACGGCCTATAGGACCTTCGAACATCCGCTCGATAATCCGGGCCTCCAGTTGATTTTCGCAAATGATGAGCGCTGTTTTTCCCGCCTGTAATGTGAAAACTCCTGCTGCAACGGCAACGGCTGTCTTTTTGCCTGAGCCTGTTGGCGCAAAGAGCCCGATGGAGTTGCCATCGAGAAGGTCTTGTAACAGATTCGCCTGATACAGATAGAGTGATGAAAGCCCGTGGCCTCTTAAAATTTCAGGAATCCTCGAATCTTGGCCCGCGCTTTTACGAAGGGCGGATTCATCGTCAAACGAGGCCCTACTCCCCGGGATCTTCTTCACATTATAGATCTGGCCGCGATAAAAGCGCGAGTTCTTGAGGATATCAATACTATCAGGCAATGGAGGCGTCCTCTATTCTATCTTTCCGGGCCTTGGGAGAAGGATCTCTTACCAATTCCAATAATGATTGCCGTATTCTCCTTATCGTATTCAATAATGAGATCCTGGTCGATCTCTTGTAGGGCTGATCTTGTTCCGATTGCCGGGAAAAGTATTCTGGCTTTCATGCAGCTTTCGGGGATCTGAAAGGTGAATCTCTTGAGAAGCGATTTCTGAAAGTCCTTGTCTATCGTAAAGCGATAATCAGGGCTGAACTCCTTGATGAACTGGTTTACAACTTCGTTAAGCTTTGTATCAAGATAAAACCTCACGGATTGGGAATCCCAACTCTCGAGGGCCGTGAATATGTGTTCCCAGCGCACTTGATTCAAAATTGATTCTAGTTCCGAAGGAGGGCGAGTAGGAGACATCGTGAGAGAAGTTGCCCTAAGATCGGCCAGCGACTTCTTTGCATTTTCGAGGAATCTCTTGAGGCGAAGCATCTCCCGCTTCAGGGAAATATCCATTCTTTTGGCATACCTATTGAAATAGAAGTTGAGCGAGTTTTGTATGAAAGCGCGGGTTGCCGAACTGACAGAAACTCTGATCCTTTGACAAAATATTCCTATCATACGCTCAAGGTCTTTTCGTCTTTTCGCATGCCAATAACGATGATATAGCCAAGGGAAGGACAGGGACAAGAGCATTGAAGCCGCGATTTCCCACTTCAAGGACGTCATGAATGGCAATATCCCGGATACTTTCAGGACGAGATAGAATATCACTATGAATCCGAGCACGTAGATCACGGCCAGCCGCTTAAAGGGAATCCCTTTGATGTAGGCCTTCATCTTTTCGGCAATGGCGCGTAGACTCTCTGCTGTTCCCGCCTCAGTCGCTTTCTCGAAAACCCAATCCGCGAATCTTCTGTTCACCGAATCGAGCTCCGGGATTTTTGAAGACATATTATCTTCGATTTCCTTGAGCAGGCAGTTGATCGTGGAGTTATTGCGGACCAGATTTTCTTCGCCCAGAGACAGATAATCGATGGGGCCTTTTGGCACCATTTTCTTGAGATCCGAGGTCTTCTCCCCGAATTCCTTGATCATGATCTTCTCGAGAAATTCCGCTTGTTCCGCGGCCGTCTCTTGAAGTTTCCCCAGGAGATCTGTTCTCTCGAATTCGTCTAAATGGTTTTTGATCAGATCGAATCTGAGATTAGAGAAATAACGAAAATTACCTTCTTCGATGATGGTGGACTCGTCCTTGAGGTCATCGTCAGTGACGTTTTTCCCTATTCCGCTGATTTTTTCGGTTTCTGCCGAGATCGGCGGGAGGGATGGCCGGCAATCGTCGGCTTCGGTTAATTGAGAATCTATCCATTCTTTAAGAGCTAGAGACACGTAGTTATGAATCTCCATATATTTATCAGAATGGACGGTTTGCGTGGCGAATGTCGCTATCTCGAGTTCGTTTTCTCTTGGTCGGGGAAAATATGTGAAGAAGTCGAGGCCTTGGCGCTCGATCTCAATCGTGAGGGAGAGGAAATTTTCCATATCGCAAAGCCACTCGGCGTCCCGGTAGGGTTCCAGCGTCAAACGGGATCCTTGGAATAAAAAGAACGGAGGAATTGCCCCCATGCTATGATCCGCCGTGGACGGAGCGGAAGGGTTGAATAATGGGCTGATAATCTCCTCAGCTTTTAGGTTTGTCGTGGCCGTTTTGATAACCGGGTAAACGAAGAAGTTTTGGATTCCCTCACCACTTATATGCAAGAAGAGTGCCTGGCGGAGTTCCGAGAGGGCCGATAGCACCTTAGTAAGATCGGGAGGCTCGTGGACAATAGGAAGAATGACAATTTCGCGGACATCTTCCGGGTTCTCTAGGACTTTGACAATCTGGCCCAGAACAGCTTGGGCATCGGGATTCGCGACAGAGATACTATTATCAAAAAAGCCCAAATAATTTCGGTAAAGGGAAAATTGCTTTCTCCACTTTAAGAAGTGGGCTGCAATCAACGCGCTTTCGGAGACTTGAAGAAGGGCGTAATATCTTGGTGACGATGAGGTCTTAGAGGCTTCGGATCAATCCTTTCATATCATTCCAGTTCTGGGGGGCCCGGCTTGAAGAAGAGTAGGAGCCATCCCCAAGGGGCTTGATAAGCGACTCTATCTCAGCCCAAGAGAGGTACGCATCTTGGGTTGCATCTGTCCGGGGGGGCTGGACTTCGAAGTGCAGCTTATGAGCCTGCCTGAGAATATCCTGAATGACCGCAAAGTCCTTTCCAGATGAATAATACCTTGATTTAACCTCACCGATTACGCCCGTTTTCAAGCTCTCACGTAAGTGATGATCTTGGCGGATCTTATCGAGGGCCCCGGGGAGTGTCTTCTCGATGGTCTTCTTCTTCTCTCCCATCTCCAGAACGAACTTCTTTTTGTCATCCCGTCTTATCATCCCAAGACCCAGACCCAAGATGTAGAGCCAGTAGCCTTGGACGTCGGTCATCTCGTCGCTGCCGATGTCGATCCGCCAATCCGTATAGAAGCGCTTGTCGATATGCCTTACTAAGGAGGGTATAGCACCGCGCTGGATATCCATCGAAGCTGAATCTCTGTGCTTGAGATATTCCTCCCTGACTTGGTATTCCTGATATCCCTTGACGAGGTCCAAAGAATGAAGAGGGAAGGCATATGTTTCCGCGAAAAACTTGATCTTGTTAAAACCGGACCTGATTTGCAGAATGTTCTCCTCTCCGCTTTCCTTGAGAATATCGGAATACCTGAAACTCGCCGGGACGAAGATCGTCAGCTTATCCATAAATGCCGTCCGGCTGTCCTGGCTCAGTCCGATTTTTTCCCAATATTCCGACCTGATCTGCGTGCCATATCTCACGAAAGCCCGGATTTTTCCTTTGAAGTTGTAGACAAAGCTCTTGAGGGCCGCCTTGAACCATTCGCTCTCCTGCTCCTCCCCCCTGAAGAACTGTGGAGATATCAAGAGGTCCGCTGCCGACTCGCCGAAATTGATGATCCAGCGCTGTTTCAGATCCAGCAGGGCTTGAGCATCGTTTTCCGCATGCAGTCTTTTGGCGACAGGATAAAGCTGATACTTCAGCCAGTATTCGAGGATGTCATCGATCCGGATCTCATTGAGGACGGAACTTACCTTGCTCTCGACAATGTCGAAGAAGAGCCTGTAAAGGCCGTCCCCGATCGAATTCTCACCCCGGACCTGTCGCTCTCTGCCTTCGAAGACTTCTTTGGATATCAGAGTGAAATAAAAAGCAAGACCGTTCAGATCCCCCTTGCCGGAATAGACCATCTCGTCCAGACCCACAAGTTGTCGAGAGAGGTCCTTCTGATCGAGGATCCTTTCTTTCAATATGAACGTGTCGACGAGGTCCTTGTTGATATCGAGCTTGACATGAAGAGGAAATTCGTTGCTTGCCAGGCTGTCCTGATTGTAGGCGACATCGCGGCTCGTGTATTTCCCGAGTTGGATATCGATACCTCTCCTTACGCCTTGAACCTGGTCTTGCAGGATGTTGACCGCTGTCTTCCAGCCTAAAATTTTGGCCTTTAGGGCAGCGTAAAATTCTTTTATCGCCGGAGACTCCAAAGAGCCCAACTCTGATTGGATCCAGGCATCGACGGCTGCCGCCAGCTTGATCTTGTACTCGACCTTGATCCCCCCTAGCAATTTCTTGTCTTTGAGAAGATTCGCCCAGGTTTTCCCGATGTTTTCGATCGAAGCGTTCCGTGCCGGGAAATTCTTGTGTTTGAGGATATACTCCTCATTCTTTTCAACGACTCCCAGGGCCTCATCCAGCCAGCCTGTGAGGGTGGCGAGATGGACCGAAGACCCTTTGACGAGGCGCGTGACGACCTCTTCGAGCTTCTGTGTCAGCTGGATCCGCTTTTCAAAAAGGATCTTCTTGATGTCTGCACCATAGTTCGAAAAAAGCACTCCCCACTCGTCGATGTTGTCCGTTGTTTTGAGGGGGATCTTATACTGGCTCTTGAGCTGTTGCAGCTCTGCGGTCTTGGATAGACCTGTGACTTTCTTCTTAAAGCCATCGAGCCTATCCGAGATGGGGCCAAACTGCTTGCTTGCATGGAGGACGCGGCTCGTCAGGCTCTGATCCGTTCTCTCGCTGATCAAGAAAGGCTTTTCGATCTCCTCTGTGAAAGAAGATGATGCATCGGGCGAGTGGAGCGGCTCGTCCGAGGAGATGAGAAACTTATCACCCTTGAGAAGAATGAATTTCTTTATGAGTTGGTGGATGATATAGTTATGGACTTCCTCCTGATCATAGGTGATCGCTCCGATTCCGAAACTTGCGTAATTGATCTGCATGCCCTGATTTCGAAGGCTGTCGAATCTGTTCCAGTTGTTGCTGATGGTGAATTGCCTGAAATCGGGGATTGACACAAGCGAAAATAGGGCTTCGGCGGTCATGGGGATGTAAGGACAGATTTTTTTATCCGCCGATTTAAAACGCTTGCCGTCACTTGTTTCCGCCTGGATTAGAAACACGATGTCGTAGATCTTTGAGTTGAGTTCCCCGGCCAAGCGCTCACCGTTACTGTAGACCATATTGAAGGATTTGCAGTTCTGCTGCCAATACTCGATTTCACTCAAACCTGCGTAGGAGAATCCGAGTGTATTCGACGAATAGGTCTTTGTGATCGTCCCGTCGTAGAATACGCCGTAGAATCTATGGTTGTCACCTAATAGATGTCTGATCAAGAAGGAGATATCTAAAAAAATGCCGGCGCCCGTGCCTCCGCCCAGCGAGCTTATAAGAAAAACGTAGACCACATTGTCATTCGGGTCCTTCTTGGAGATGTCGTTCGCAGATTTGATGACATTGTCGATTTGACTATAGACGACAGCATACCGACTGAATAGCGCGAATCTTCCATTGATCCTGATTTGTCCGGCGCCCGTCGATCCGCAAAGGGTCGTTCGGATGGAGTGCCCTTTCGGCCACCACTTAGAAAACTCCTTGTTATCCTTGTCCTCGAGCGCTTTGATATCTTGGAATGGTCTCTCGACGCAGATATTCGGCATGGGGATGTCCGCCGTCTTATCGGCGGAGACGGCGCTGTCGATATCGAAACCGAGATAGAAGACATTACGGAGCTTAGCCGAATCAGCCAGGTATTTGATACGAGAGACGGTTTCCTTCCCCATCCCCCCTGTTCCGATAAAGATGAACGGCATTGTGCCCTCCTAGACCATCCGGATTTTGAACTTATATGGGTCGACGACCATTTCACCGCTTTGAACGACCTTATCTGTCCACTGGCCGTCGATAAGGACTCGGCAGAATATCTCCCCGGTCTTTCGGATGATCTTCAGCTTGAATTCGGCATCGGTGATGTCGAGGTCCTTTGAGGCGACCGTCGAGGAATACCATTTTTGCTTATCCTTGAGCTCGTAGGTGAGGCCCTCCTTGGTGTTGATGATGACATGATCTTCGGTGAATCTTGGGATTTGGCGGATGATGATCCAGCCTCCAATCCCTGTAATAAGAAGTATGAGCAGTATGAAGATCGGCAAATAATTCGGCTTCACGACCAAGAATTGAGATTCGAATTCAGCAGGGTTGATTTCCATCTCCTCTGCAGAACGGAGCATTGTCCGGATTGTATAGGGGCCCGGAATCGGCCGTTCGAGAGATATGGGTATTGATTGCTTGCCCCGCTTTTTGAGCGTAATTTCTCTTATAGAAGAAGTGAAGTTTAAGGAAGGCTTTATCTCGATATCTAACGAAAGCGTCTTATCCATAGCTTCGCGGTTGAGGTCTTTTATCTCAATAACTAGATCGTATTGAGAATCGGCTCTCGCCGTGATCTTAGAGGGCCCCGAATAAGCTAACCGCACTTTCGGCAGGACGGGTGCAGATTTTGGCTCGATTTTGGGTTCTTCTTTAGGAACCTCTCTCGGTATGATCTTTCTTTCTTCAAGCTTGGAGACGTCGGGGACGGCATTGATGAATATTTTGCCCTTTTTCTCCTCGGCGGCTTTAACGAGCCCTTCGTCAGGCTGAATCCCCAGGGTGATAATAAAGAGGTAGGTTGAAGGATTTTCGAAAATGTCGTAGTGTTTTTGGAGAATTTGTTCAAATGTCCAGCTGGCGCCCTCGGCCCCTGGGGGAGGCTCGTTCTTTCCGTCCGTGAACAGAAATGCCTTGACCATGCTCACGGGGTTGGCAGACTTGACCAAGCCCATCTGGGAAGCGAGCAGATCAAGGGCTCTGGTCATGTGCGTGTGTTGCTCTTTGGCCGCTAGTTTCTTGACTTTCTCAACAAGAAGAGCGATGTCCGTCGCAGTATTTTCATGACTGATTCTTTGGCCTGCAATGAGCTTGACGTCGGTTCCGAAAGTGATGATTGAAACATAATCACCCTTATTGGCTTCGGCCTGGATATAGTTTGCAATCTCGTTCTTCAGAGGTTGAAAGATCTTATTCGTCTCCATGCTTCCAGAGACATCGATGACAAAGAATAGGTTCTTAGGTTCCATAACTGAAGTTTGTGCCGCTGAAAGCAAACCGGCAAAGAGTGTTAGGCATGCTAAGGATCTTAATTTCATTACGCCCTCCTATTGATGGGAAAGGCTTTTTAGAACGTTAGCGAAAAGGGTATAAAAGCAATTCCCGCGCTTCATCGAACTCCCGATGACCAATCTCTTAACATACAGCTCTGAATCTGTCAATCTCTGATCATCCTGTGGGCAAAGTTGTTATTTCTATTAAGTTTCCTTCGCTGGCTATCTAAGACGAATCGATCCTTTCGCGCTCTTCTTCTTTCCTGGTCTTTTAATATGGTTCTTCGCGTTCGCCAGGATTTTCCGGACCTTGGGACCCTCAAACGGGCCTACGATGCCTTCCGTCTCCATTAGATCGATTAAGCGGGCGGCCCGGGCGTAGCCGATTTTGAGACGGCGTATAAGAAATGCCCCAGAGGCTTGTTTTGACTCCAAGACTAAACGGACGGCCTTGTCGTAGAGCTCGTCCTTCTCGCCGTCCAGCTCGAGGAGGCGGTCGGCATCGCCTTTGACGACGTGGAGGATGCGCGTGTCGTAGGTCGGCGTCCCCTGGCCCTTGACGTGCTTGACGAGGCGCCGGACCTCGGGGATGGAGATGAACGAGCAGTGGAGGCGGACGAGACGCGGGTAGTTCGGCGGCAGGAAGAGCATGTCGCCCATGCCCAGGAGTTTTTCAGCGCCCTCCACGTCGAGAATGGCTTTTGAATCGACCTTGGACGGGACGCGGAAGGCGATGCGGCAGGAGAAGTTGTTCTTGATCGTCCCGGTGATGACGTCGATCGACGGCCGCTGGGTGGCCATGACCAGGTGGATGCCGACGGCCCG
>Ga0194126_10002097_pt1 | contig 32664 bp, 26 predicted proteins | sample TA2KigC150mmetaG_FD_148641 | JGI IMG/M metagenome (GOLD analysis project Ga0194126, IMG submission 148641) | Freshwater microbial communities from Lake Tanganyika, Tanzania - TA2015035 Kigoma Deep Cast 150m | ecosystem: Environmental > Aquatic > Freshwater > Lake | place: Tanzania: Lake... | reverse complement strand
CCCTCTTCGAGAAGGGCGCGGTACGCCGCGATCGCACGCTCCGAGGCGTCGCGGACCCGCTCTCCGAACGCGCGGTGCTCCTCTTCCGGAAGGTCCGCGAGCACGGACCCTTGCTTATTCTTCTCCTCTTGCACGCGCTTCCGGTCCGGGACGTAGTACTCATCCTCGGCGAAGACCGTATAGCGTCCGGAGATCTCGTTAAAGCTCGACCATCGATGCCGAAACCACTGGCGGGCGACGAAGATCGGGCACTTCACGTGGAACTGAAAGACCGACTGCTCGAAGGGGGTTTCGTGCCCGTGGACGAGGAGGTACCGGATCAGCTTCCGGTCCTGTTCCTCCCCCTTCGCCCCCTGCCCGAAGGAAACCCGCGCCGTTCGGACGACGGTGAGGTCCCCTCCCATGAAGTCGGCGAGGCGGATGAAGCCCCGGTCGAGGACTGGGAGGTTCACCGGCCGATCCCTTGAAGGTTGAAGCAAACCACCTTCGGCTCCGTCATCTCGAGGAGCGCGAACTGGATCCCCTCGCGGCCGAGACCGCTTCGCTTGACCCCGCCGAACGGCATCTGATCGACCCGATAGTCGGAGGAGTCGTTCACGATGATGCCGCCCACATCCATCTCGCGGATCGCGTAAAACGCGTTCTCGATCGACGAGGTGAAGATCCCCGCGAGAAGACCGTAGTCCGTCCCGTTCGAAAGACGGACCGCCTCCTCGAGGTTCATCACCGGGTAGAGCGAAACGACCGGCGCGAACACCTCTTCGCATCCGACCCTCGCTCCTTCCGGTACGTCGGCGAGGACGGTCGGATCGTAGACCGCTCCGCGCCTCTTTCCCCCGGCGAGGAGCGTCGCGCCCGCCTTCACCGCGTCGTTCACCCACGACTCGATCCGCTTCGCCTCGTTCTCGGTGATCATCGGTCCCATGTCGCAATCCTCTTCGAGCTTGGGACCGATCTTGTACTTCTTCGTGCGCGCGACGAACGCCTCCGCGAACTTCTTGTAGATCGGTTTCTCGATGTAGATCCGCTGCACGCCGATGCAGTTCTGCCCGGCCGCCCAGAAGGCGCCGGAGACCGAGCATTCGACCGCGAGATCGAAGGGGGCGTCGGCCATCACGATCACCGGGCTGTTCGATCCGAGCTCCATGCCGATCTTCTTGAGGCCCGCCTTGCGCGCGATCGCCTCGCCCGCCTCCGGGCCGCCGGTGAAGGAGATCATGCGGACGCGCGGATCGGTCACGAGGACGTCGCCGATCCGGTCGCCGCGTCCGGTGACGACCTGGAGCGCCTCGGGCGGAAGGCCCGCCTCGAGAAACGCCTCGGCGAGAAGAAGCGCCGAGAGCGGGGTGACGGTCGCTGGCTTCAGAACCACCGCGTTCCCGCCGGCGAAGGCGGGACCGAGCTTGTGCGCGACGAGATTCAGCGGATCGTTGAAGGGCGTGATCGCCGCGATGATCCCGATGGGGAATCGATAGTAGTAGCCGACCCGATTCTCCGAGCCGGGCGCGGCGTCGAAGTTCACCGTCTCGCCGACGATCTTCCTCGCCTCGTCCGCCGCGATCTGAAGCGTATTCGAGCAGCGGAACGCCTCTTTCCGCGCCTCGCGGATCGTCTTCGATCCCTCGCGAGCGATCCTGCGCGCGAACTTCTCTTTGTCCCGGGCGACAAGCTCGGCCGTCCGCCGAAGGATCGCCACCCTCTCGTGCGTCGGAAGGCGCCGCATCGTCTCGAATCCTCGAACGGCGCTCTCGATCGCGGCGAGAACGTCCTTCTCGTTTCCGGAGGGGACTGTGTCCACCACCGAGTTGTCATACGGGTCGATGACCTCGATCTTCTCGTCTCGATCGACCCATCGGCCGCCGATCAGCATCTTCATGGTTCGTCCTCCTTATCTACTTGCCGCACGAGCGGTGGATGTCGATGAGATCGGCGAGGACCGCGAACCCGGTCGCCGCGCGTCCGGCCCCGGGTCCGACCACGGTCACGCTTCCGAGGAGATCCGTCTCGAAGGTCACGGCGTTCGTCGGGCCGCTCACGCCCGCGAGCGGGTCGGTTAGCGGGAGCGCCGCCGGCGCGACCGAGGCTTGGATCCTGCCGCCTTCGATCGACGCGCGTCCGATCAGCTTGTAGCGCTTCCCCTCGGAAGCGGCCTTCTTCATCTTCTCGGGTGTGATCTCCGTGATCCCCTCGCATGGAATGTCGGACGGTTTCACGCGGGCGCCGAGAACGTAGTTTGAAAGGATGACGACCTTGCCGAGAGCGTCCCATCCCTTCACGTCCGCGTCCGGAACCGCTTCGGCGTAGCCGAGCTCTTGCGCCTTCTTGAGGATCTCGTCGTAGCCCATCCCCTTTTCCATCTCGGTGAGCATGTAGTTCGTGGTGCCGTTCAGGATGCCCGAGAAGGATTGGACGCGGCACCCGGCGAGGTTCTTCTTCGCGAAGGAGAGGACGGGCGTGCCGCTCATCACCGTCCCCTCGAAGAGGAAGCGAACTCCCTTCGAGCGGGCGAGGTCGAGAAGGTCGGGGAGGAAGAGAGCGACGGGGCCCTTGTTGGTCGTGACGACGTGCATCCCGCGCGAGAGAGCCTGGCGCACGTGGGTCGTCGCCGGCTCGCCGGTCCGAATGTCCGTGTATCCGATCTCGACGAGAACGTCGGCGTTCGTCTCGCGGATCGTGGTGAGCGCGTCCAGCCCCCCTTTGCCGCCCGGATACCCGTCGAGGGATTTCCCCTCCTTCACCATCCGGAGCGCTTCCTTAAGGTCGATGCCCGACGGCGCGAGCACCGATCCGAGGCGGAGATCGGAGACGGCGACCACGGAACACGCGAAACCTTCTTCATCCTTCAAGGATTGCTCCTTGGCGAGGAGGATCTCGGCGAGTCCCTGTCCGACCGTTCCGAAGCCGATCATCGCGATCTTCCATGTCTTCATTGTCTGCTCCTTTGAGCCGGGTGGTCGTTTATCGCAAGGCCTGTTTCAAGTCGTCGATGATGTCGTCCGGGTGCTCGATGCCGACGGAGATGCGGACGAGCCCGTCGGTGAGGCCGCGCGCGAGGCGGTCCTTCTTGGGGACCTCGGCGTGCGTCATCGTCGCGGGATGCGTCACCATCGTCTCCACGGCGCCGAGGCTCTCGGCGAGCGAGCAGAGGCGCACGCTGTTCATGAGCTTCCGGCCGGCCGGGATCCCTCCCTTGAGCTCGAAGGAGATCATGCCGCCGAAGGCGCGCATCTGACGTCGCGCGACCTGATGCTCCGGATGGCTCTCGAGCCCCGGATAGGAGATGCGCTTCACCTTCGGATGCGCCTCGAGAAAGCGGGCGACGGTCATTCCGTTCTCGCTGTGCCGCGCCATCCGGATCGCGAGCGTCTTCACGCCCATGAGGACGAGCCAGCAGTCGAAGGGACTCGGGACCGCCCCGACCGCTTTCTGAACGAACTTGAGGCGCTCGAAGAGACCGTCGTCGTTCATGACGACCGCGCCTCCGATGATCTGGTTGTGCCCGGAGAGGTACTTCGTGGTCGAGTGCATGACGAGGTCCGCTCCGAACTCGAACGGCCGAAGGAGCGCGGGGGTCGCAAAGGTCGAATCGACCCCGTAGAGGACTCTCTTTTTGCGGCAGATCGCGCCGACCGCCTCGAGATCGGTCACCTTGAGGAGCGGGTTCGTGGGCGTCTCGATCCAGACCATGCGCGTCTTTCTCGTGATCGCGCGCTCCACCTTCCTCGGGTCGGTGGAATCGACGTACGTGAAGCGGAGGCCGTAGCGGGAGAGAATCCGCTCGAAGAGCCGATAGACGCCGCCGTAGACGTCGTCGGTGGAGACGATGTGGTCTCCCGGCTCGAAGAGACGAAGGATGGCGTCGACCGCCGAAAGCCCCGAGGCATAGGCGACCGCGCGGCGTCCGCCTTCGATCGCGGCCAAGTTCTCCTCGAGCATCTGGCGCGTCGGGTTCGAGGCGCGGGTGTAGTCGAAGCCTCGGTTCCTTCCGACTTCCTCCAACACGTACGTCGCGGTTTGATAGATCGGGGGGACGATCGCCCCGGTCGTCGGATCGGGGACGATGCCCGCCCGCACCGTCTTCGTCTCGAATCGCATCGTCTTCGCAGGCTCCTTCCGGAATGAGCTCCGTGCCGCGGTTCTCTTCGCCATGCGCGTTCCCCCCGAGAATGGGAATGGGGCGGAAGAGGAAAAATGGAACGACGAGAGAATAGCAGAGACCCGGGAGGGGAACAAGGCAACCGGCGCGGCGCGCTCAGCGGGGTGGGGAGGGGCGGACGCGGGCGAGAAGAGCGGCCCCCGCGACGAAGAAGAGAACGATGACGAGCGCGCCGGGCCGGCTCGACCCGGTCGAACGCGCGGCCAGCGCGAAGAGAAGAGGCCCCACGATTCCGGCGAAGCGGCTGCTCACGCTGAAGAAGCCGAACCACTCGCCGCTCCGCTCGGTCGGCGTGAGCGAGGCGAAGAAGGAACGGGAGAGAGCCTGCGTACCCCCTTGGACCGTGCCCACGATGAAGGCTAGAAGCCAGAAATGCCAAGCCTCGGAGAGGAAGAACGCTCCGAGCGAGAGAAGGGTGTAGACCGCGAGGCCGACGAAGATCCCGGCGCGCGCTCCGATCTTCTTCGCCGCCTTCCCGAAGAGAAGCGAGAACGGAACGCCGACGAACTGCACGAGAACTAGAGCTCCGATGAGATCGTTTCTTCCGATGCCGACCTCCGATCCATAGATCGTTGCCATCTTGATGATCGTTCCGATCCCGTCCCCGTAGAGCCAGAAGGCGAGGAGGAACTTCCATGCTTCCCGGTGGGCGCGGATCTCCCGGAGCGTTCCCGCGAGCCTGCGGAAGGTCTGGATCGGGACGGCGGCGAGAGGAGACCGGGCGCGGGAGGGATCGGCCGGCGGTTCCGGCACGCGCCTCGCGAGCGGGATCGTGAAGAGCCCCCACCAGAGGGCGACGGTGAGGAAGGAGACGCGCATTGCGGAGGCGGGGGACGCGAGCCCGAAGAACGAGGGGAAGAGGACCATGGCCGCGTTCAGGACGAGAAGGAGTCCGCCGCCGACGTAGCCGACGGCGTAGCCCCGGACGGAAATCCGGTCGAGATCGCCGGGGCGCGCGATGTGGGGGAGAAGGGAATCATAGGCGACGAACGAGATCACGAACGGAACGTGCGCGAGGATGTAGTAGATGGACGCGCGCGGCCATTCGTTCTCGCCGACGGTCGCGAGGAGGGAGGTCGCGGCGATCCCCGTCCCCGCGGAGAAAAGGAGAAGAGCCTTGCGGCGTCCGAGAAGATCCGCCGCCGCGCCGGCGATCGGGGAGAGGAGAGCGGCGAGGGCGAGAGAGACCGCGGTCGTGACGCCCCATGCGGCGGTCGCCTGCGGGCCGGGGAGATCCTTGGCGGCGACCGAGGCGAAGTAGATCGGGAGAAGAGCCGCCATCACCGTGGTGGCGAAGGCGGAGTTCGCCCAGTCGTAGAGGCACCAGGCGTTCACGCGCTTCCGGTAGAGCTCTTCGCGTTCGTCCAGCGGGCGCTCCTCCGCAGCTTTCCGCGCGGCTCACGCGGGGCCGCTGGTTATGGGGACACGCGCTCTACTTCGATCCCGCGGCGGCTTTCGCGACCGTCCCGAGAAGTTCCTCATACGAGACCTCGAACTTCCGCACGCCGTCCTTCACGAGGTGCCCGAGGGTGATCTCCTCGATGTCGACCCCGATCTCGGCGAGAGACGCGAAGACCTCCCGTGCTTCGGCAATCGTTTCATTCGTTAAGGTTCGGCGGGCGGCGCCGTGATGGCGGAAGGCGTCGATCGTCTCTTCCGGCATCGTGTTCACGCAGTGCGGTCCGATCAGCTCCGCCACGTAGAGGATATCGGAATAGGCTTTGTTCTTGGTGCTCGTGCTCGCCCAGAGGGGATTCTGCGGGCGCGCCCCCCGCTCCGCGAGACGTTTCCAGCGCTCGCTCCCGAACTTGGCGAGGAACGCGCCGTACGCGAGACGGCTGTTGGCGACCGCGACGCGCCCTCGAAGCGCGGCGATCGCTCCGGACTTCTCGGGACGCGCCGCGAGGATCGCGTCGAGGCGCTTGTCCGCTTCCGTGTCGACGCGGCTCACGAAGAAGCTGGCGACGGATCCGATCCCTTCGATCGGCTTCTTCTCGGCGAGACGTTTCTCGAGACCTCCGAAGAAGCGGTCGATTACCTCCTCGTAGCGTCGGACCGAGAAGAGGAGCGTGGTGTTGATGTTGAGCCCTTCGGAGAGAAGGGTCTCGACGACCGGAAGCCCTTCCACGGTTCCCGGCACCTTGAGCATGAGGTTCGGGCGGCCGACCCGCTTCCAGAGCGTTCTCCCTTCGGCGATGCTCTCCTCCGTCTTGTGGGCGAGCGTCGGGTTCAGCTCGAGGCTGACGTATCCGTGCTCGCGGTTCGTTCGATCGTATAGCGGACGGAAGACATCGCAGGCCGCTTGCACGTCGCCGATCATGATCTCCCAGCAGATCTCCTCGGCGCTTCTCCCGCGCGCCGCGAGGCCGCGGATGTCTTCCGCGTACTCGGACCCTGCCGAGATCCCCTGCTGGAAGATCGTCGGGTTCGAGGTCTCTCCTCGGATGCCGTCTTCCTCGATGAGACGCGCCAATCGGCCCGTGCGGAGGAGCTTCCGGTCGAGATAGTCGAGCCAGACGCTCACGCCTTCTTTCGAGAGCTCTCGGAGCGGATTCTTCGACATGAGGGTCTCCTTGTTCGTATCGCGGGCGGCACCTCGCCGCTCGTCCATTCTAGCATGGGCGGGCCCGCTCAACGGGCCGACCTCCCCCTTGGGGACGCCTCCGAACGCGCCCAGGTCGTCTCCGCATGGGACGACGCAACCACGGCGGGTAACCGCAGCAGGAAAAGGCGGATCCGATCCAGCGAAGACGGGAAGCTCCGGAGCCGAGGGTGAGGCTCGCTTGCTCAAACATTCCGCGCGCGGCGCGCGGCAACTCGCCGCTCTGCCCCGCCCCCGTCTCCGGAGAAAGACAAACCTGGGCGCCTGGGACCCGCCGTCCGAGAATCAGAAAGGGCGGGCCCGAGAAGAGCCCGCCCCACGAACCATTCACATATGAAAGGAACTACCGAATCAGCGTCACCCGCTGCGTCTCCGCATGCGACCCCGCACGGAAACGAACGAAGTACACCCCCGACGACACCGCCTCGCCCCTCTCGCTCCGCCCATCCCACATCACCGCGTGAGATCCCGCGTCCCGCACCCCCTCCACCAACCGCCGCACCACACGACCGCTCACGTCGTACACCTCCACGCTCACCCCCACACGCGACGCCAACTCAAACCGAACCTCCGTCGTCGGATTGAACGGGTTCGGAACATTCCCCAACAAACGCGTCGCACGAGGAAGAACCCCCGTTCCCAACGCGTTCGCATAACTCACGTGCGTCTCCACCGACCAATCCTCCCCCGCCGTCTCAAACGACACCACACGCACCGACGCACGCCCCTCGTCCAACACCCGAAAACGAAACACCCCCACCGCCGCATCCCCCACCGTCACCGGGCCCCGAAGGCTCGCCAACTGCACGTCCGATACCCCGCGCTCCGAACGATCGAACGGCCCGAGCACCAACGGCTCCACGAACAAATCCCCCGCCGTGAAACCCGCCGGCTCCAATCCTGTCCGATCGTACTCCACGTCCACGTGCACCGCCTGAACACCCTCCCAGCCCCGCGCCCCCACGCGAACCTCCAGATACGCCCCGTCCTTCCCCGCTCCCAACTCCCCCACCTCCACGTACGGGCTCAGTCCATACACCGCTCCGGCGCTCGCGAGAAGAAGCGCGCCGAGAATCCCCATCACTCGCATGCTCTCTTCGCCTCCTTCTTTACGGACACGCCGCTCCGGCCGCCAAAGCCTGCGCGTACTTGATCGTGTCCTGGAAGTTCACCGCTCCGTCCGGGCTCCCGTTCAGGTTCCCGCAGTAGCCCGTCCCCGCGTTCAACAACTGCGCGTACAACATCGTGTCCTGGAAGTTCGTCTGCCCGTCCCCATTGAGGTCCGGGCTCCGTACCGTCCCCGACGCCGGGTTCGTAAGAGCGATCGCCTGCACCACCGCCGAAACCGTCACCTCCCCGCAACCGCCCGCATGCTCCACCTCGAACGTCACCTCGCCCGAAGCGTTCGTCGGCTCTGTCGAATACAGAATCAACTCGTCCGTCCCGCTCGCGCAGAACTTCATCGCTCGACCATTCAACGATGCCCCGTCGAGCGTCACCGCCACGTCCCCCGCCGGTATCCCCGCGACCGGGTTCCCGCTCCCGTCCCGCACCGTCACCGTGATCGCGAGCACCGAATCCCCAAGACCGTCCGGACGAAGCATCACGTCGTCGTTCACCGCCACGGTCGAAAGCGTCGGATCGATTCCCGGCGTCAAGATCGCATCGATCTTGAAGTCGTCGACCGCCGCCTCGACGAGAGAGCCGCTTCCCGCGTCCTCCGCCATGAAGCGGAACTGCACGGTCGATGTGAGGCTCACGTAGTTGCCGATGTTGAACTGGTAACGCTGCCAGCTGTTGTTCGACTGGGTCGTGTTCTCGAGATAAACCCAGTTCACGCCGTCGCTCGATACCTGGACTCTCCAGTAGTCCTCGTTCGGCGCGTTGCCGAGGTTGTTCGTGTACCAACGCCAGTAGGTGACGAGCGCCATCGCCGCGTCCGAAAGATCGATGACCGGCGAGACCAGCGTCGTTCTTCCGCCGTCCACGTCGTAGGATCCGGCGCTCGATCCCGCGGCGAGCTGCGTGGCGTAGCAGTTCACGCCCGGGGCCGGCGTATGGTCGTCTTCCGGCTGGACCGGCTGGCTGTTGTAGTACGTTCCCTGCGGATCGCCCCTCTCCCAGACGCCGGTCGTGGCGGCGTCTCCCGGAATGCCGACCGTCCAACCGCCGGCGCTCTCGAACTCATCCTCGAAGACCGTCTGGAACTCGCCCACATAGAACCCGTGAAGGGTCGCGGGGGCGTTCGACGGATGAGTCGCGGAGTTCCCGTCGGTGTCCTGGCCGTAGATGTAGTACTGCACGAGCGTCCCGGCGCTCTGCGCGGGGATGTAGCCCGTGTAGCTGTCGCCGCCGACGTTCGACATCCCCACGTTGGAGAACGATCCGCCGTTCAGCTTGTAGTACACCCGGCACGCGCCCGCGTTGATCGGAGCGGCCGACGAGACGATCGTCGCCGTGATCGCCGTCGGCTGCGTCGTGCTCGGCTGCGACTCGACCGGCGTGTGCGTGATCGAGACCGGGCTCAGGATCTCCGGGCACGTGAACCCGTGGTTCTCCGCGCCGACGCAGAGCATCGCGTGATGCGGAGTTCCGTTGTCGAGGTTTCCGTCGTTGTCGTCCGCAACGAAGGTCCAGTAGACCTGATCGGGGAACGAGAGCGGAAGCCCCATCTTCCGGCCGTACCACCAGTCGTACATGATCACGCTGTCCGCGTAGGCCTGCGGATACGCGGCCTGAAGCTGGACCCACGAATCCCAGATGAACCCGGCGATGATCTGCCCGTTGAAGTGGCCCGAGCCTCCGTAGTCATCCGGGTAGCGGAGAGTATTGAGAGAGTTCCGGATTCCGGACGTGCAGTTGTTGAGGTAGAACCCGAGCCCGATGATGCTCTCTCTCGTCAAGAGGTTCGCGACGATATCGGAGTTCCCCTCGTGGATGCTGCTGTTTGGGCTCGTCGGCTCGTAGAGGCGGTGGGTGATCCCGTGGCCGTACTCGTGATAGGCCACGTCGCCCATCCGCCCCGTGTTGCCGTAGCTGGAGCTCTGCACGCAGAAGTTGATCCCGTTGTAGTCGTACCATGCGTTCCCGGGGCAATACCCGTCGGTTCGCTCCACCACGCAGGGCATCACGTAGTCCAGCGGGGTGAAGGTCGGGTCGAGGTTCTTCAGCCACCGGTGCTGCTTGTTGATGTACGAGAAGCAGTCACGCTCGCTGGCGAGCGAGTTCGTGTTCGACCAATCGATCGTGTACGGCGTTCCCGGGGTGATCGTCCCGGTATGCGAGGCGTCGGTCCCCGTGTACCGGTTCACGTTGATGTAGAGACCGCGGAACTCCGCCGTGATCGTTCTCGAGTCGGTTCCGCCGTAGGAAAGCGCGAAGTTCCCGTTCTCGCCGCAATACGTCGTCCCGACGCCGGAGATGTTGATCACCATCCCGTCGACGGGGAAATCGTACGTGTAGCCGTCGCAGTAGCCGTCCCACTCCACGTCCGACCGGGAATGCCCGGTGAAGTCGAGCGGGTAGATCAGGCTCTCCCGCCAGAGGATCTCGCCGCTCCGCGCGTCGACGTAGGTCGACCAATGTCCGTAGGGGTTCTGCGCAAAGAGGTCGAGACGCCATGCGAGACGATAGTCGAGAACCATCTCGTCGTCGCGCGCTTCGCGGATCGGCAGGATCACGAGCTCGCGATGGGTGATCTGATCGCTCCCGCTCACGAAGCCGACTTCCGCTCCGGCGAGCGCGATCGCTTCCGCCTCGGAGAGGACCGGCCGCGTGCTTCCGAGCTTCTCCTTCACGTTCGGATAGACATCGGAACCGAAAGCGAAGAGACGACCCGAATCAGTGAAGACCGCGTGAACGCGCCCGCCGACGACGCGGAGGCCGTCCACGACCTGGTCGAAGTGGGCGGCCCACTTGCCCGGGGCGCTCTGCATCTGAGCCGCGCGGAGATCAGCGTTCGTCGCGCCGAAGAGAGAAGAGTTCGCGCCGATGAACGTGCGCGCCGCCCGCTCGACGTCGGCTTCGTTCGAGAGGGCGGATGTGAAGTCGATGCCGGATCCGTACACATGATGCAGGCTTCCCGTGACGGAGTTCCGGTTGTACCGCCAGTTCCCGCCGTACTGAGCGGCGAGGTCGGCGACCGGAGAAGTCTTCGCCGCGTCCGCCCGTTCGGTCGCTTGGATCCAGAGGCCCTCATCCTCCCAGCCCGGCCGCGGAACCAGAAGCCGGTTCCACTCCGAAACCTCGACGAAGGCGACCGACACGGACGCCCATGCGAGGATCGCGGCGAGGGAGACGAGCGGCAACATTCGCCGAAGGCGCATGCTCTCCTCTCCTTTCCTCGTGCCCGGGAAGCCCACGCGCGTCTGACGTCTCTTCCGATCGGACACAAACCACCTCATGTACGAAACAAAGGGAGACCTTGGGGAACGAACCCCCGATTCGAACACGGGGAGCGCCACCAAGACACACAGGGTAGACTACCACACGGCCCACGGAATGTCAATCCGCTCTTTGGGTTACGCGAAAAAGCCTCTCGGCCCTCCGGCGCGCGATTTGCCCCGGATGAGACAGTTTTGTACATTTTTCCGCAGCCGGGTCCCACTGAGACCCCGAATCCGCTCACCCGAACGAAACCGGCGGCCGTTCCGTTCCCGCGGTCCGCCGTCCCAAGAGGAGGGGGATACGAATGACGAGAGTACAGGTCGGATCGCACGCGCCCGATTTCAAGCTGCCCGGGCTGGTCGGGAAGGAAGAGGACGCGAAAGAGATCGCCTTGTCCGACTATCGCGGCCGATGGATCGTGTTGTACTTCTATCCGCTCGACTTTACCTTCGTCTGCCCGACGGAGATCACCGGCTTCAACAGAGCCTACAAGGAGTTCAAGAAGCTGAACGCGGAGATCCTCGGGGTCAGCATCGACAGCTTCTTCTCCCACAAGGCCTGGCGCGATCACGGGCTCGGAACGCTCGAGTATCCTCTTCTCTCCGATCTCACGAAGGAGGCCGCGCGGGCGTACGGCGTGCTTCTCGAGGAGAAGGGATACGCGCTTCGCGGCACGTTCATCATCGACCCGGACGGGATTCTGCGCTACATGCTCGTGCACGACGACGGCGTCGGGCGCAGCGTCAAGGAGACCCTCCGCGTGCTCGCCGCGCTCCAGACCGGCGCGAACTGTCCGGTCGAATGGCAACCGGGCGAGGCCACGCTGTAGCGGCGTTCGGTTCTTCCTGATACGATGCGGGCCGGCGCGGGGAAGGGAAAGCCCCGCACCGGCTCTTTCTCTTGGAGGGACGCGCATGGAACGGGACCGACTGAAAGCGTATCGGTGGGCGCTCGAGGAGATCCGCTCCGTCGCGGATGGGGAGAACGACGCCGTCGCGAACCTCGCCAACGCGGCGGCGATTCTCTTCGAGGCGCTTCCCTTCTCGTGGGTCGGGTTCTATCGGGTCTCGGGGGATGAGCTCGTGCTTGGACCGTTCCAGGGCAGGCCCGCCTGCGTGCGGATCGCCCGGGGAAGGGGCGTTTGCGGGACCGCATGGGAGAAGAACGAAGCCCTCGTCGTGCCCGACGTGCACGCGTTCCCCGGACACATCGCGTGCGACCCGGAAAGCCGCTCCGAGATCGTGATCCCGCTTCGCGCGCCCTCGGGCTTCGTATGGGGTGTTCTCGACATCGATAGTCGCAACGTCGATGATTTCGATAAAGAGGATCTCGCGGGGATCGAGCCGATCGCCCGGCTTCTCGAAGAGACCGCGGCGCGCGATGCGCGTTTCCTTTCCGCCTGATCCAACCTACGGCCGTCCGCCGAGAAGCTCCCGCGCCCGCGCGAGGTTCGCCTCGAGGTTCGGGTATTCGGGACGGATCGTGCGAAGCCGTTCCCAATCCCGAATCGCCCCCTCCGGATCGCCGCTCATCGCGCGCGCGACGCCGGAGTTGAAGAGCCCGCGTTCCGAGAGAGGATCGATCTCGAGATGGCGCTCGAAGAGCCGGATCGCCTCCTCCGGCCTTCCCTGGCGCGTCTTGAGGAGCGCGAGGTTGAGATGCGCCTCGGGCGACTCCGGATCGAGCGTGATCGCTCTTCGGAGAAGCTCCTCCGCGAGAGCGTCCTCTCCCTGACTCATGCGCGCGGCTCCGAGGTTGGCGAGGGAGACGGCGTCCGAGGGGTTCTCGGCGACGATCGAGTCGAGAAGCGCGATCGCCTTCTCGGTGCGGCCGGTTCGCGCGAGAAGCGAAGCGAGATCGGCCCGCGCGCGTTTTTTCTCTCTCCCGTCCCTCGCGAGATCGCGGTGAAGACGGATCGCCTCGTCGGCTTCCCCTCTCTCGGCCAGGATCCGCGCGAGCCCGCGCCGCGCCTCGGGGAAGCCGGGATGCGCCCGTTCCGCCCGGCGGTAGGCTTCCTCGGCCGAGCGGAGATCTCCTGCCGCGAGATACGAGCTCGCCATGCGCGACTCCGCGGCCGCGGCGTCGAAACGCCGCACGGGGAGGTTCGTGAAGGCGAGGAGAGGAAGAAGAAGGAGCGCGCTCCTCTTACGCTCGCGAACCGCGCGCCCCCATGCCGCGCACCCGCTTCCTGCGAGGAGAAGAAGGGCGGGGAGCGCCGGAAGGCGATACCTTCCGGTGACGAAGAAGAGAAGCCCGCCGGCGAAAACGGCGAGAACGAGAAGGGCGAGAAGCGGGCGGGAGCCCTCTCGGAGAGTTCCCGAGAGGAGGCCGAACATCGCGAGCGCCGCGACGATCCCGAAGAACGGGATCGGCAGATCGAGAGCCGGCGAGTGCTTCCTCAGGAAGTAGAGGTCCTCGTTGTTCGGGATCTCGTAGTCGTTCCAGAAGAGAATCGTCTTCCGTCCGAGGAGATCGAGAAAATCCTTTGGGTGCGAAACGATCCACGCGGCTCCCTTCCGGAAGAAGAAGCGCGAGGCCTCCGCGTGGGAAAGATCGCCCCCTGTCTCTTTTCTCGCGAGAGCGCGCGCGTCCCGGGCGAAGCCTTCCGGCGTCGGCCGGATCCCCTCGACCGGCGAGAGGGTTCCATCGGCCCCCTCGTGGTTCCCGATGAGGAAGTGGATGCCGCCGTGGGCGGTGAGCGGTACGAGGCCGCCCGCGCGAACGGAGGCCGCTGCGGCGAAGGGGACGACCGGGAGAAGCGCCCCCGCGAGTAGGGCGATCGCGCACCGGCGCCCGGCGCGGACCAGAAGCCAGAGAGGGAAGAGAAGGATCAGCGCGAGAAGGTCCGGGCGGTTGAGACTTAAAATACCGAGGAGGAGGCCCGAAGCGGACGACGAGAGAGGGCCGGGGCGGACCGCGAGAAGAGAAGCGAGAAGGAGAGAGGTGAGAAAGGGGACGAGCGCCGCGCTCTGGAGGCTCCCCTCGTAGAGGATGAAGAGAGGGGAGACGGCGGCGGCGACTCCTGCGAAGAGCCCGGCGCCCGCGCCGGAGAAGCGCCTCCCGGCCGACCAGAGAAGAGGCGCCGCGAGGGCGCCGAGAACCGCCTGCGCGAGTCGCGGGGCGAGCGTCCCATCGCCGGCGATCCGGACGAACGCCGCGAGCCAATAGGCGTAGAGCGGGGCGGCGTCGATGATCCCGCTCGGGAAGAGGTTCCCGTTCGCGATCGAGAGGGCGAGCTTGGTGTAAAGCTCGGCGTCGAGTCCCTCATAGGGATGCTCGAAGCTGGGAAGCGCGCGAAGCGAGGCGACATGTCCGAGCCTCAAGGCGAGGGCGAGGACGAAGAGGAGGAGCGGAAGCGCTCGTGATTCGAAACGGTCGTTCGCTCGCATCTCGGCTTCTCTTATATCACGAAGACCGTGGCGAGGAGTACGCATCTCGCGCGGACGCCCTCCGCTCGGGGCGTGGTATGCTCGCGGAAACCCACGGACGGAGGTCGCGATGAAGGTCTGGGAGTTCGAAGGGGGGAAGCGGCTCCTCGTCCGAGTCGATCGGGGCGAGGATGTGATGGAGGTTCTTCGGACCGTCGCCGCGGAGAAGAAAGTCGAGGCGGGGCGCGTCTCCGGAATCGGCGCCCTCCGCGACGCGGAGATCGGCTTCTTCGACGTCGAGAGAAAGGAATACTTGCGCGGAACCCTCCCCGGGAGCTGGGAGCTCCTCTCCCTCCAAGGGAACCTCAGCCTGAGGGACGGATCGCCGCTCCCGCACGTTCATGTCATCCTCGGGAACGCAGGCTTCGAGTGCCGCGGGGGGCATCTCTTTTCCGGGATCGTGAGCGTGACCGGGGAGATCTTCATCGAGCGGCTCGAGGGGTCGCTCGCCCGCGAGATGGACAAGGAGGTGCGGCTCCCTCTCCTCGATCGCTGAGCGTCCCAAGCGATAGCCCGCACGAGATCGTTCGCTCGCGCCGGTCGTGCGTACGACCTCCGCCGCTCGGGCACCCGCCTCTCGCGGCGGCTGCGCCGGAACGCCACTGTAAAACATTGTAATACCAGCAGATACACACGCTTATTCGTGACGAGCTCGGACGGGAACGAAGCTTGCTCTCCGTCGGACCGGACGCGACGAACCCGAACCCGGCGGCGAAGCCGGCGCGCTAGGAGGCAGCACGATGAGGCGCATGAAGAGTACGATTCCAGCGGCGGTTGTTTTCGCGCTCGTTCTCGCGCTCGCTCTTGCGGGATGCGGCGAGAACTCCCCTTCGGGGACGAGAACTCAGGATCCCGGCGGCGACGAGGGGGGCGATCTGAACGCGGAGTTCGGCGGGTACACGATGACGGACGAGGCGGAGGCGTTCGGCGATGTGCAGCTGAAGGCGGAGGCGGAGGACGGAGAGCCGGCGGAGGATCCGGTGGAGGAGATGCCGGAGGTCGTCGCGCTCGGAGCGCTTCAGACAACGGATGTTTATGTGCTTCGGATCGCCTGGGGGATGCTCCACGGCGACTCGTCGAACACGGTGGTCACTGATTGGAGCGGATCGATCGCGGTCGACACCGGCGCGATCTTCGCAGAGAGGGCGCTCCGCTTCGAGCGGACCGACTCGATCGTGAGGCCGCGTACGGATCGCAGGGTGCTCGAGCTGGTTTCGGAGACGGCGCCGCACTGGGACGGGATCGTTCTTACAGTTCTCGATCCGAACCCGGGTTCGCCCGGCGGCTCGGATAACCAAGTGGCCATCGATCTCGGTCCGTTCCAGATGGCGTTCGCGATGGAGGAGCTCGTCTCGATCGACACGGTGTTCGACGTGGACGCGATCGGAAACCAGTTTTCGGTCGCCGCGTTCCTGCTCGAGGAGTACCCGTGCGGCCGCGGTTTCGTTTCGGGGCACTGGATCCGAAGCGCGATCGACGGCGGGGAGTTCCGCGGGCGATGGACGACGCAGCATGGTTCGAACCGCGGGTTTCTCCGCGGGCATTGGGGCGTGGACGACGACGGGATGCGCGTCTTCTTCGGGAAGTACATCGGCGAGGCGGGCGAGTTCCTGGGGCTTCTCCGAGGGAAGTGGGGACCGGGGCGCGAGCGGGACGCCGGTTGGTTCCGCGGGGTGTGGCGGGACGAGGCGGGGATTCAGGGATCGCTCCACGGCGTGTGGAAGAGCGAGTGGCGCGGGCCGCGCCCGCAGCATGGGATCGAGGAGCCGCGCGGGTTCTTCCACGGGCGGTGGACGAAGGCGTGCAACCCGGCCGAGGTGACGGACGAGCTTGAATAGCGCGGGCCTGGCGGTTTCCTCCTTTCAGCGATCCTCACCCGCACGGGGCGTCCGGTTCGGACGCCCCGCCCGCATGTTCCAGGCATAACTCGGTCATCGAACGGCGGGCGCGGTCTTGTCCCGGAGACGGGGGGGCTCAGCGGCGAGTTGCCGCGCGTCGCGCGTTCTCGGACGGCTCGCTCGGCAGGCCGACCTCCCCCTCGGGGACGCCTCCGAACGCGCCCCGCGCGTTCTCGGCTCCAATCGCTCGGCCACCTGCCCCCCCGGTGCGGGAGCCTTCGGCTCCATCATCGAGGGGGCGGGTACCCGGCCTCGTCGATCAGGCCCCGAGGGGGAGGTCGGCCCGCCGAGCGAGGAAGAAGGAGCACCGTCAGGTTGTCTTTCAGGTCAACGATGCCAAGATGAGGCTCTCGGGTGGCAAGAGCCGGACGTTGGGAGTGACCTTCTTCCGGAGACGGGGACGGGGCAGGGTGAATTCGGTACGTGATACCTGATTTCCTCGCAGGGAGCATTCCCAACAGTCGAGCCATAGCCCGGAAATAGGGTATCAGGTACCGAATTCCCGATGCGGCGCATCGTGGTGTAGAATGGGCGCGGTGGGAGGGCCGGTCGTGACCCGACCGAGATCGTTCATCGCTCGTTGCGGCGCTCTCGTTCTTCTCTTGTTTGCAGGATGCGTCGAAGGCGGCTCCGATGTCGACGTGTGGGAGTTCCTCGGAGGGGATCTCTCGAGGCTCGCCGAGACGCCCGCCGCGAAGAGCGTGATGTTCTCGAGCTACGACCGGACCGGCGGAAACGACGACGGCTTCTCGGGGCTCTTCTCTCGCCTTCGGATCGACGAGAACGGGGAGCATGTCCTCGCCGAGATGGACGGCCCCGGGTGCGTCAAGCGGATCTGGATGACGTGGCCCGGCCGCTCGACGCGGATCCGGATCTATGTCGACGGGAAAGAAGCTCCGGCGCTCGACCTCCCGATCGACGAGTTCTTCTCGGGCGATCGGGAGCCGTTCGTCGCGCCGTTCGTCGGAGGCGACCGGCAATTCGGAGGGATCAACTTCTCGTACGTTCCGATCCCTTTCGCGAAGAGCATCCGGATCACGACCGTGGACGGGATCCGGTTCTATCAAATCAACGCGCACGCATACCCGAAAGGTTCGAAAGTAAAGAGTTTCGCGTTCCCGCCGCGTCGTTCGGATCGCGAGCGTCTCGCGCGGGCGCGCGAGGAGATCGCCGCGCTCCCCGACACCGTCACGATGGAGATGCCCTGGACGGTGGAGACGCGGAAAGGGGACGAGGTGGTCGAGGACACGCTCGGGAGTCGGGGGAGATGGTCCTTCCCGCGCTCCGACGGGAAGCCCGGCTGCGCGATCGACCGTCCGGGGGAGATCCTCGAGCTCCGAGTCGCGCTCGAAGGGGCGCATCACGCGTGGAGGGGGACGCGCCTTCTCGCATGGTGGGACGATGAGGTCGAGCCTCTTCGCCCGGAAGCCGCATCGGTCGACGTTCCTCTCGCCGAGCTCTTCGGGAGCGCCTTCGCGGCCGCGAGGGTTCGCTCGGTCGCGGTTCTCTCTGGAGGGCACGTTGGGATCCTGCGGCTTCCAATGCCGTTCCGGAGGGCGCATCTCCTTCTTCACAACGGTTCGGGTGAGAGAGTCCGCGCGCGGCTTCGCGTCCTCTTCCGGCCCGCGGACGTTTCGCCGGACGGGATGAGGCTCCACGCCTCTCGGAGTGAATGGAACGCGCGGCAGCCGGATCCGTTCGACGCAGGGGTTCCGTATCTCGACACCCCCTCGTTCACCGTTCTTCGCGCCTGCGGACGGGGAGCGTACATCGGCACGGTCGTGAGCGCGCACGGTGGGTGGACCGCCTCGTTCCTCGAGGGGGACGAGACGGTGGTCGTGGACGGCGACACGGCTTCCGCCCTCCGCGGCACCGGGACCGAGGACTACTTCAACTCGGGGTGGTACTTCGCCGGGCCCGGCGTTCCGCTCCCCTTCAGCGGCGTTTCGTTCAAGCGTGAAGATCCGGCGCCGCGCGTTTCGGGGTACCGGTGGCACTTCTCCGACCGGATCGCCTTCGCCGACTCCCTCCTGTTCCGGCTCGGGATCGGCGACGGGGCGATCGAGCCGGAAGCCGGATACTCGGCCGTGGCGCTTTGGTATCAAGCGGAGCCTCACGAGCCGCGCAAGCGATCGAGCCCCCATGAGGGCGGGCGTCTCCTTCGGCGCGTCGCCGTCTTTCCGAGGCACATGACGGGGATCGTGAACCGGGACAGCGAGTACAGCGAAAACGGCAAAGATAACCAGACCGGCTGGACGACATGGACCGAGCTCGCGCCGGAATGGGCCGGACGACCCTCGCCCATCCTCCTCTACAGCGGGTACGCTCCGGGTTCGGACGTCCACGTCCCGCCGCGGGTTTTCCCGCCGAGCACGAACCGCGACACCCTGAACTTCTACTACAAAAGCCCTCGGTATGTTGAGGGTCTCCCCGAGGGGCGCTACGACGTCTCCCTCGTCTACGCGAAGGCCCCGCTCCTCGGGCGGATCGAAGCGTGGCTTGAAGGGAAGCGCCTCCTCGATCCGGTCGACTGCGGGGCGGACAGCCTGATCCCCGCGGTCGTCTCGCCCCCCGTGAGGATGGTTCTCGAAGGGAACGGTCTCGATATCGAGTTCCGCACGGTTCCGACGCCGCTCGAACCGCTCGAGGGTGCGCACGCCGTATGGCCGTCGACCTGGGTGGAACCGGACATGACCGAGAACCGCGAGTGGGTGCATCGGAAGCTCTCGGGGATCGTCTCGGGCGTTCTCCTCAGGCTCACCGAGCCGACGATCGATAGATGGCTCGTTGCGGGACCGTTCGAGGACCCGGCGTGCACGAGGTTCGACACGGTTTACGCGCCCGAGAGAGAGCACGAAGCGGGAGGCATCCGCCCGGACGCGGTCTATCGAGGAATCGACGGCGCGGACGTCCGATGGAAGGAGGCGCGCGCCGACTCCCTCGGCTTCGTCGACCTTCGCGACGCGATCGGGAAAGGAACGCATCGCATCGCGTACGGCGCCGTTTGGGTTTTCAGCCCGCGCGCGCGTTCCGCCCTCTTCTCGTTCGGGAGCGACGACGGCGCACAGGTTTGGCTGAACGGGGAGCGCGTTCATCGCTGGCCGGTTCACCGCGGCTGGGACGACGACCAGGACCGCTTCATAGGTGAACTGAAAGCCGGGTGGAACGAGATCCTCGTCAAGGTCGAGCAGAGGATCGCCGGATGGGGGTTTTCGCTCCGCCTCTCGGATGCCCGGTTGGAGCTCGTCTTCTCGACCCGGCCGGAGTAGCTCTCTCGGATCGCTGCAAGCGACCTCCTACCGCGTGATCTCAGCCCAGACGCGCAGAATCTCCGCCACGCTCCATGCTTGAGCGATGCATCCTCGAGGCGTAAAGGGCGGGTCGCCGTCGAAGATCTCGCTCGCCGATCCGAGGCCGTGCTCGGTGAGGTGGCCGAAGAACGGCTCGAGGAAGGAGCGGGCGAGAGCCGCGTCCCGGTAGACGCGGAAGTGGGCCGACACGAAAGGCCCGATGAGCCACGCCCATACGGTCCCCTGGTGGTACGCCTGGTCGCGCCGGAGGCGGTCCCCTCCATAGCGACCGACGTACGAGGGATGGTCGGGGGCGAGCGAGCGGAGACCGTACGGCGTGAGGAGCTTCTTCGCGCACGCATCCACGATCGCCTTCCGGCGCGCGGCGTCGAGCAGGCGGTGCGCGAGAGAAGCGGCGAGAAGCTGGTTCGGGCGGAGGGAGGGATCGTTCCCCTCCGGCCCGTCGATCACGTCGTAGCAATGCCCGAGATCGTCGCTCCAGAAGCGCTCGAAGCCGGCCCGCGCGCGGTCGGCCGCCTCGCCGAAACGTCCGCTCGGCCGGTCGAGCGCGCGCGCGAACTCTGCGGCGGAGCGGAGCGCGTGATACCAGAGGGCGTTCACCTCGACCGGCTTCCCGATCCGCGGCGTGACGACGAAGTCGTCGACCTTCGCGTCCATCCACGTGAGCTGCACGCCCGGCTCTCCCGCCGCGAGAAGCCCGTCCGCTGGATCGACTCGAATGCCGAACCTCGTTCCTTGCTCGTGCCGATCGAGGATGTCCACGAGCCGCGGGAACAGCTCGGCGAGAAGATCGTCGTCGCCGGTCGCCTCGTGGTAGGCGCGGATCGCCTCGAAGTACCAGAGGGTCGCGTCGACCGTGTTGTATTCCGGCGCTTCCCCCTCGTCGGGGAAACGATTCGGCAGCATCCCGCGGTCGATGAAGCGGGCGAACGTGAGGAGGATCGTGCGCGCGATCTCGGGACGCCCGGGGGCGAGCGTGAGGCCCGGGAGCGCGATCATCGTGTCCCGTCCCCAATCGGAGAACCAGGGATAGCCGGCGATCACCGAACGCCCGGAAGCGTTCGCGCCGTCCGTCCGCTCGACCACGAACTGGTCGGCGGCGAGAACGAGCTGCTCGACTTCCTTCTCGCGCCCTTCCGCGCGCCCGAGGAGGCCCGCCGCGCGCGCGAGCACATCCTCCTCGTGCGAGCGGCGCCGCTCGAGCGCCGCGGCGGCGTCCGTTTGGGCCCCCTCGTTCGCGGAGAAGACGAGCGCGGCCGACTCGCCCGCGAGAAGCGCGATCCGAAATCGGGCGGCGAGAAAGAGATCCTCGGTCGCATCGAGCCCCCGGCGTCCCTCCGCCGGAAGAAAGAACCCCTTCCGCCACTCGGTCTCGACGCGCGCGGTCATCCGATCGCTTGTGATGTAAACGAATGGGATAGACCCGTCCTCCCGCGCGCACGCGCCCCCCGCGATCGGTTCGACCGTGAACGATCGCTCGGCGGCGCCGGTGGTCGCGTGATGGTCCCTCCGATCGATGAACACCTCGATCGCGAGCTCCAGCGGCTCGTACGCGCGGAGAAGGTCGTAGCGTACATAGGTCGTGTTCGCCCCCGGCTCCATCCAGATCCGCTTCTCGAGAAGCGCGTCCGAGACGGTGAAGGTCCACGCGGGGGTCGTCCCCTCGAGACGGAAACGGTCGATCCGCTCGAAGCCGGGGGGCCCGATCCCCCCCGGAATGCGGTGGTCCGCGTACAGAGGAACGGAGAGACCTTGGTAGCGGACCGTCTCATCCGCCTTCGAAACCAGGAGGGCGCGGCCGAGCGGGGGTCTTCGGGCGGCGACGAGAAGCCCGTGGTAGCGCCGCGTGCGGAACCCCGCCACCGTCCCCGACGCGTACCCGCCGATCCCGTTCGTCGCGAGCCACTCGAGCCGCCCCGAGACGAGCGGGTCCGAGCAGGTTCCCTTGCCGATTTCGACTGCGGTTCCCACAGGCCCCTCGCGATCGCTTCCAGGTGCGCGATCCAATCGCCGTTCAGAGCCGTCCCTCGGCTCTCCCCCTCGATCCTAACGGAAGGACGAGCTTCCAACCAAGCACGTCCCCGGTTCGGAGTCGAAACGCGAGACGCCGGCGTGAAAAGAAGAAGACCGCCGCGCGGCGACGGTCTCGGTCGTCATGATCGATTCGCGGCGTGTCTTGCTAGCCTGGATGATGCACGCGTTTTCGCGACGAAGACGCGTGCGTCATCCAGGCTAGAACGCGCCCCACCTCTGCTTTCCGGGCATGTAATAGCTCGGGCAGAGGAAGCGGAAGAGCCTCGCGAAGGTTCTCGCTTTCCTCCGCTTCTCGCGCGTCTCGCCGCTCATCCTCTCCATCCCTTCGTCGAACAGCTCCGCGAAGCGCGTGCGCGCCGCCTCCGTCTTCTCCGCTTCGGACCCGAAGAGATCCCGGATCTTTCCAAGCTCGCCGTGATCGAGCCAGATCCCCCCGCAGCCGGGGCACTCGTCGATCTCGATCTCTTTCCGCACGGAGAAGTAGTGGCGCATCATCACGAGCTCTTGGCATCTCGCACACATGAGCCTCTTGTTCGGGTCGACAGGGATCGATTCCTTCGGCTCGATTGCGAAGAGGTCGTCTCCGGCGGGTTCGTGAGGCTCGTCCAGTTTCTTGAGCTCGAAACGATCGAACCAGACGCCGCCGCAACCTCCGCGGCAGATGTCGAGCCGGACCGCCCCCGCGTCCGTTGCCGCGAGGGTGTTTCTGCACGATGGACAGCGCATGGCCACCTCCCCGTCGATGGGCCGGCGGGCGCGTCGCGCGCTCCGCCTCACCGAGTATCGGCGGTCCGCGGTCTCCTCTTGAAACGAGGGGCGGCGATGGTGGGGGGGGAGAGGGGAGGGGAAGACGCGGAACACTCTGGGAAGATCGTCCTACTCTGCCGGCGGCCCGGATGCGATTCGTCCCCTGGCGTATCCGGCGAGCTCCCCCATCGACGATCCGATGAAGAGCGCCGGGTGCGGGTCGAGCGCGAGCTTCTCCCGGGCGGTCCCTCCTAAGGCGAGAACGGCGCCGAGCTCCGCGAGCGTCCCGAGCAACGAGGCGACCTCGGCCGCGAGCTCCCGCGGCTTCTCGATCGCGCTCGCGCTGAGCCAAACGATACGGGGGCGCATCGACCGCGCCGCGGTTCGCAGAATGTCGACCGGCGTGTCCGGGCCGAGGTTGACCGCCTGGTATCCCTCGGAGCCGAGCACCGCCGCGGTCGCCATCGACGGAAGAAGGTACGGGTCGCCCGACGGAGCCCCGCCGACCGCGCGCGGCGAGTCCTTCCCGATCGAGATGAGAAGACGGATCTGATCGAGCGCTTGGATGCAGATGTCGGTCGCCCGATGCTCGATGAGGATCCCCTCGGCGCCGTGCTTCCAGAGCTCGCCGAGACGCGCCATCGCGGACCGGATCGGACCGTCGACGATCGACGCCAGGCTTCTCCCGGAAAGATACGCCGAGAGGATGAGCCCCCTCGCCTCGGCCGCCTGCCCGCTCTCGAGGAACCGGAAGAGGTCGGTGCTCTCGTTCTCCCATTCCTTCGTATGCGAAGGAATCGCCAGGAGGTCGTGGAGGCCGACGAGCTCGGGTTTCACGAGAGAGGCCCGCGTCTCGCGGACGAAGCGCGCGACCGAGGGGACCGGGATGCGCCGGTGCCCTCCCGCGGTCCGGACCGCCTCGATGCGGCCGCAGTCCACCCATCGCTTGACCGAGGACTCGGAAACCCCGATCGCGTCCGCCATCTCCTTCGGTGAGATCGTTCGTTCCATCGTTCCTCCTGAACGATTTGAACCCAGGATTCCTTCAGGAACGGGAACGCATTCCCCGCCCGCTTCGAAAATATGCCTTACCAAAGAAGAAGTTGCAAGTCCTCTTTTCCCCTGGTGTCGCTCTTGACAGAATCGAGGGATCGCTTACATTGAACGATATGAACGTTATATGATCCTGGCTAAGTTGGGGGGTTGGTCGATGCAACACGTGATCTTTCAGTCGGTTCGGAGAGGAAGAGCGCCCGGGGATTCCCGGCTCTGGCTTCGGGGGCGTTCGAAGGGGCGAGAGGCTCTCCTCGGCGCTCGCCTGATCTTTCGAATCCCCCCGACCGGTGTCGCGCGCGTCCGATGGCCATACGTCGGCTAGGACGCGCGCGCCCGAGTGCGTTTCCGCCCAACCCACGGGGTGGGCGTTCACGATAGATGTTCTCTTTCGCGCGGGTTGGCCGAGCGGGGAGTCCGAGAGACAACGGCAGGCCGGCTGCCCTCGGGTCACCGGTCGCGCCAACGAAAGCGAACGAGAGAGACCATGAAAGAGCGGGTCGTTCTCGCCGCGGTTCTTCTCGTCGTCGGTTCGGGCGGCAACCTGGTCCACTCGCGATTCGAAGCCCGGGCCGGCGACTTTTGTTTTCGTATCAAGCGATCGCTCGCGCGGCGGCGCGCGGGCGCGAGGATGGGAGGATGAGCTCCGCGAACCGGGGAACGGTCTTTCTTACCGGCGCGACCGGCTATGTCGGAGGGCGTCTCGTCCCGCGCCTCCTCGAAGCGGGGTACGAGGTCCGGTGCCTCGCGAGGAGTCGGCGCAAGCTCGAGAGCCGCGTCTGGGCCGGGCGCCCCGGGGTCTCGGTCGTGGAAGGGGACGCGGCGGACGAGGATCTCCTCGCCGATTCGATGCGTGGCTCTGCGGCGGCCTACCATCTCGTCCACTCGATGCTCGCCGCGGGGGAGGAGTACGCCGCGCGGGATCGCGCGCTCGCGGAGGTTTTCGCCCGCGCCGCCGCCCGCGCGCGGGTTGCGCGCATCCTCTACCTCGGCGGTCTCGGGGAGACGGGCCGGGGTCTCAGCGAGCACCTCGCCTCGAGACGCGAGGTCGAGACGGCGCTCGCTTCCACCGGAGTTCCGACGACAGTCTTTCGGGCGGCGATGATCATCGGGTCCGGGTCCGCGTCCTTTGAGATCCTCCGCTATCTCGTCGAGCGTCTTCCCGTGATGATCACCCCGCGCTGGGTCCGCACGGAAGCGCAGCCGATCGCGATACGGAACGTGCTTCACTATCTCGTCGCCGCGCTCGAGACGCCGGAGACCGCGGGAAGGACGCTCGACATCGGCGGACCGGACATCCTCTCGTACCAGACGATCATGCGGATTCTGGAAGAAGAGAGAGGGCTTCGCCGCCGGATCGTCCTTCCCGTTCCTGTTCTCACGCCGCGCCTCAGCTCGCTATGGATCCATCTCGTCACTCCGGTGAGCCACCGGATCGCGCGGCCGCTCGCGGAGGGGCTCCGCAACCGGGTCGTCTGCCGGAACGACGAGGCGCATCGCTTGATGCCTCAAAGGCTCCTGTCGGTGCGCGAGGCGATCGCGGCGGCCCTCGGACGGACGGCCGCGCGCACGGTCGAGACCTCTTGGATCGACGCGGGGCCTCTCCCCGGCGATCCGGACTGGTCGGGAGGAACCGTCTTCGACGATCGCCGCGCGATCGTTCTCCGCGCGACCCCTGAGGAGACCTTTCGCGCGGTCTGTCGGATCGGAGGGGGAAACGGTTGGTACGCGGCGGACGCGCTCTGGCGATTGCGCGGTCTTCTCGACCGGCTTGCCGGGGGCCCGGGTCTCCGCCGCGGAAGGCGCGACCCGGAGAACGTCGGCTACGGCGACGCGCTCGACTTCTGGCGCGTGACCGGGATCGAAAGAAGCCGCCTCCTCGAGCTTCGCGCCGAGATGGAGCTTCCGGGAGAGGGTCTTCCCTCCTTCGCGATCGAACCGGATGGAACGAACCCGGCGCGCACGCGCCTCACGCAGACCGCCCGCTTCCTCCCGCGCGGTCTCGCCGGGCTTCTCTACTGGTACGCGGTCCTTCCCCTCCATCGAATCGTGTTCGCTGGAATGCTCGAGGGGATCCGCCGCGCCGCGGAGTCGCGCGCGCACGCATGACCCGGTCTATCGGAACAAGCTCTTGATCGTCCCCCAGGAAGCGGGTTCGATCGACGTTTCCGGACAGGAGAAGGATGCTCTCATGAGGAACTGCACTGGACCGAGTTGGTCGCCGACGTAGTAAGTCGGGCAGATCGTGCCTTGGTAGCCTTCGCCGAAGATGAACGAATGCTTCTCGATCGGACCCGGCCATCCCGCACACCGGATCGGAGCGGCGGCGTTCTTGTGGTTGTTGTCGGTCACCCAATAGGGCAGTGCCCCCTTGTCCATCGTGGCGGTGATCGTCACGTAGTCGGAAGTCGTCGATCCGAGCCCAGGGTAATAGTTCCATCGTTCGACCGGGTCCTGTCGATAGAGCGCGCCGATCGCGGGTCCCACCTTGCAGTTTCCGTCGTCCGCGTTCCACAGGTGGTAGGAGAGCGTGTACCCGTACCCGGGACGGGTGTACCGCCAGTACCACCAGAAGCCGAGATGGGTGCACTCCGATCCCGGTACTTTCCCGCAGTCTTCCGGAAGGTCGAAGACGACGCCGATTTGGTCCATCCACCGTCCGTCCCGATCGGTAAACGGGGACCAGAGCCAGAACCATCCGGAGCAGATGTTGTAGTAGACGACGGAGCAGGTTCCCGTTCCTCCCTCGACTCGCCCGGGAGGGACGATCGCCTCCTGCACGGCCTGTCTCTGGAAGGGGATGTCGGCCGTCGCCGTGGAGACCAGAAGAGCGACGAGGGCGAGGGCTGTCCCGTGGGCTCGCATGAGAGGCCTCCCTTCGGATGAGGATCGAATCGTCGATGCGGCTAACGTCAGGATAGCACGTGTCTTATCGGCCGTCGAGCGCCCCCGGTGAGATGGCCCGGGGGGCGAATGGCGGCTGCGTCGGCCTCCAGGGCAGGCAACCGGCGATTCTCGGCTCGGATACCTGGTCCCCCCGCCCGACAAAGGGGCTTGACAGAATCATGGAAAGGCCGATATTCTGTCTGGTGTGTTGGGGTTTCTCCTGCCGAGTCGACTCGCCGTGTAAGCCCCCGATGAATCGAAGGTCGGTCATGGAGTTTGGTTCCCAAGCACGAACGCAGGAAAGCACGAGGCTTCTCGCTGCGGGATGGGTTGTTCCCGCGCCGGTCGAACATGCGGAAGGTCCGCGCTCGACGGAGCGGGCGTGAGTTTGTTTCGGGGCTGAACGGAGTTGGAGATCGTATGAAGATCTACGTCGGCAACCTTCCCTTCAACGCGACCGAGGATGAAATCCGTGAGCTGTTCGCAGAGCACGGCAACGTCCGCTCGGTCAGCCTGATCACCGACCGGGAGACCGGCAGGCCGCGCGGGTTCGGCTTTGTCGAGATGGATGATGCGGAAGGGGCCGCCGCGATCCGCGCGCTGAACGGCCACGACATGGGCGGGCGGAACCTCAAGGTGAGCGAGGCCCAGCCGCGCCGGGAGAACCAGGGGGGCGGCGGCCGCCGCGGTCGCTGGTAACCTCCGCCGAACACGACAGAGAGAGGGCCGGTTCGCCGGCCCTTTTTTTCTATCCGGGCAGACTCGCATGTGCCTTCCCCGCAATGCGCCGCGCTCGGTTGGTCCCTCAGACCCGTCGCTCAGAGCCCGAGGCTGACGAGGCAGACCGGGTCCCCCTAGAGCGTGCGGCGATGAAGAAGAAACAGACCCGCACGCTAGGATCTCTCAAACTTGGCCAGCCCCCCCGCGCGATGCGGCTTGACGACGGCATCCGCATGGCCGATACTTGCCACAAAGGGTTCTGGTGGGGCTCCGAGGGTCTGCTGGCCCTTCCCGAGCGGTAACCTGGCAGAGGCCCTTGGACTCCAGGCGAGATGAGTGCCCCCTGTGCCCGAGTCGGCAACCAAGAAGCGGCGTCGAGGAATTCCCGGGAGTTTCCGAGAGAAAGAGGAAGGGGCGGCCCGAAGATGTCGGCGTACCTTCTTGCCATGTTGATCGCGGACAAGGTCTTCCGAGAAGAAGGCTCGAAGAAGATTCACATAGCCGGAACCTTCAACACGATCAATCTCGGGCCGAGCAACGAAACGCCCGGTTTTCACGTGTTCGTTGCCGTTACGGAAGTCTCTTCGGACGATCACAAGGGAGAATTGGTCCTCGAGTATCTTGACGAACCCCGCATCGAGATCGGTCGCCTGTCCGGTCCCGTGAAGGGTCCGCCGGACAAGTTGTCCGTGATCGAACTCAACTTCGGGTTACCCCCTCTGCGGGTTCCCCGTCCAGGACGAGTGAGAATTTCGTTCTTCCTCGATGGGCAATACGTTGCCGGGCGGGATGTTCGAGTTGTGCGACAGGAGGGAGCCCAATGACAGGAATCGCCATCGACTACGACGCTCGCGATCGTGCGCTCGGGCCGTCCGTTGACCTGGTCATTCCCGAACACTGGACGCTGGTTCTCAATCCCGAGTGCGTTCTAACGCTGGAAGATTGGATTCACCTGCGAAAGATCGAGGCATCGGGTAGCCTCGACTTCTGGCTGGATAAGTCGGAAGACATCTACGAGTAAGCGCGCACATGCCACTCTCCCCCGGCGACATCTGCTTGGTCGAGTACCCTTTCACGGACAAGCCGGAGGCCAAGAAGCGTCCCGTGTTCATTGCGGAGCCTCTGGAGGGAACGCTACTCGCGCTGACCGACGGAGAGGGGAGTCCTTCCAGTTCACATGCGGTGTTCATCCCGATCACGTCCCGACTCATTCACGGTATCTACAACGTGCCCGTGCTCGACAGCCATCCGGACTTCAAGGAGACCGGCCTCAAGGTGTCGTTCACGGTCCTCTGCTGGAATCTCTATACAATCCACAAGGCGATGATCAAACACAAGCTCGGCAAAGCTCCCGAGTCTCTCCGGACTGAAGTGAAGGATCGGCTCCGAGCGTTGCTTCGCCTGTAGGCTCGAATCGGCAAGGGCCTCAGGCCCGCCACACCCTCGAGACATCAGCATCTCACCGAGCCGCCCTATCCGCTTCGCCTCCATCCTTCCTTCACGAAGCAGTTCCGGTGCCGGGCTATGAAACTCGAGATGTCGTCGCGTCCGTCGCGTGGTTCACCTGGATGTTGCGGCGAGCGGGACTCCGTCCCTCGGTGTGACCGACGAGCCCCCGTAGGGGCAGCTGTCGTCGCGGCTCCTACAGCGACTCAACCCTCAGAGACCGCCCATTCGATCGCCTCCGCGGTCCCTTCGCCGATCCCCTTCAGGCGACGGAGCTCATCTTGCCCGGCGAGGAAGACCCCTCTCACGCTCCCGAAAGCGTCGAGGAGGAGCCGCGCTCGGACGGGCCCCACCTGCGGCAATCCTTGAAGGATGAAGAGCTGGCGTTTCCGTTTGCCCTTTGGACGGTAGCCCGGACGGGCGATCGCTTCTCTTCTCGCCCGATCGATCTGGTCGCAGGCGTAGGAGATCAGCCGAGCGCTTTCTTTCGGATCCGTTGTGCGAATCACGGGAAAGCCGTAGATCACGCTGAGCGTGACGAGAGCGCCTTGGATCGCCTCCCGACTCACCCCACACCTCATCGCGTCGCAAGCCTCACCTTCGACGATGTAGACGGCCGGCAGTATCTGGTAGGCGAGCCAGGCGGACTGCCGGAAGAGGCGTCCGTCGATGAGAGAGACGGCGAAGTCCGCCAGGGTCTTCCGTTCAAAGAGCACCCTCCCGGCGACCAGGTAGTCTCCAATCCGCAGGCGTCGGATTTCGACGTGGACATCTTTCATCTCCCGCAGGCTCTCGACAACTCCTGCGTTCTCTTCCCGATCATCTGCGACGATGTTCATGCTCGCTCCGGCCGGGACTCGCCCCCCCCGCTGAGGGGCCGGCAAAGACCGTGCCGCAAGAAGAGTGGAGGAGACGACAAGGGCAATGTCCGGGGGCGGAGCCGGTGGATCGTCAGGCTCCGGGCGCTCTTTCCTGGAGGCTCGCTCCCCTCACTCCCGCTCCCAACAGCGACCCGTGCAGCAGAGCCGGGTTCCTCTGCGGCCCCATGCCGCCCACGACCCGGCTCCCGAGCGACCAGGCGCTGTGCACGGGGAGCTTGAGAGTGACGGGGGGAATGCGGACGAAGTTGCGAACGTTCCCTTCTTGACGGGACCTGGGAGGTTCGGGGAGGTCCTGGCGGTTCTCAGTGAATTCGGTAGGGCGTTTCCGGATTTCCGCCAGAATTGCCGGCATTGCACAGGAAATGGGGGGGCACGAAGCGCCCCCCCACCTGTGCCCGATCGGCCTAATGGAACATCCGTTTGAAAAGTATAGCAACCCAGGCGATGAGCCATCGTGGGAGCCCCATTGCGAAGCGAAAGTCGAATCGACTCTCTGTGGAGTAGATCCTCGCCTTGTTCGACACCGAGGGGACGTTGGCAAGAAGACTCCGAATTCGCCGCCGAATTAGAATTTCCAAGACATGCTTCCTTTCTCCGGTCCTCGGCGAGGACCGGGTGAAGATGGTTCTGAACAATCGTCATTTCATGTTCCCTCTCATTTAATGTAGAAACGATATACCTACAAAAGACAGCAGTCAGTAGTATGCTCTATGCGGCGAATAGTTGCTTCGAGGTTGGTCCTCTCGTTCTTACGTCGGTCCGGTGTTCGTGGAAGTCACCTCCTCTCCGCTCGACCAAGACCTGCCCCCGGGAGCGTGGACATCTCGTCGAGCAGGTTTATGCTAGCTGTCCGAACTCATCTCCGAAAGGCCAAAGATGACGCCCGGACCGGAAAGAAACAGGGAGGGGAAACGCTTGCAACCACTTGTGGAGAATATGGTTAGGTCGTCCCTCGCGCGCTGTGGATTGATGGCTCTATCCGTAGTGCATACGATTCACCCCGCGGATCGGGAAGGGCCTACCCCACCACCTCCACGAACTCCGCCACCACCCGCACCTCGCCCTCGTCCTTCGGTTCGAGGACGATCGGAGGGAAGTCGGGGTTCTTGGGTTTGAGGGTGATGCGGACGTGCTCCCACTCGCCCTCGTCGGCGCCGCGTTTCTCGCTCTCGTAGATTTTCACCGTGTAGGTGCCGCCGGTGTGGGGATCGGTGATGCCGGAGTGCCAGACGAGAAGGATCTTGCCCTGGCGCGTGCCGGCCCGCGGCGGGCGGAAGAGGCAGTGCGCGCCGGACGGGATCAGAGGCTCCATCGACTTTCCGTGGACCTGCGCCACGAACATCCCTTCCTCGAACTCCGGCGGATCGTCCCATGTGATCCACCGGCCATGCCACTCGTCGTAACGGTCGAGGCTGAGCTGTTCTTCCCCGAACGCACCGGCTGCGGCCTGCAGCGTCGTGAGGGGGACACACGTTTTCCACGCGGTCTCGCGGGTCGGCTCCGCGTGGCGGAAGATCTTCACGAGCTGGGGAACCCCGGCGTGCTTCTCAAGGATCGATCGGAGCTTCGCCGGGTCCTCGCAGATTTCGAACGCCCAGCGGCCGTACTTCCCGAGGTTGTTGACCGCCGCGACCCATTTCCTCGCGGCGGCGTTCTTCGCATGTACCTGGTCTTCCGCGTGGATCCTCCCCGCTCTCCCCTTGATCTCGAGCATGACCAGCGTGTTGTTCTGGAGGCGCACGATGAAGTCCGGCTCGTAGGCGTGCGGATGTTCCTCATGCTCGTAGGGGACCATGAGCCCGATCTGCCGGTCGTTCGGGGTGAAGCACTCGACGCAATCCAGATCCTCCATCACGTCGATCGCGAGCCGCTCCCAGTCGCTTCGAAGGACCGCGGCGTTGAGATGGCTCTTCACGAGCCGTTTGATCGGCCGCGTGGTCTTGTAGTTGACGTTGGCGGTCGTAGCATAGGGCTCCCATGAATTCAGAATCGGCAGGAGCTTCCCTTCGTCCGATGCAGCGGCGGGAAGGATGTTGTCGCGAATCCGCTCTCGCAAGAGGCGCGCGTATCGTTCCAGCCCGAGCTCTCTCTCGTCGACGCCCGGCAGGAGTCGGACCTTCTTCTTGATGTACTCCTGCACGATACGCACGATCTCGGGAAAGAGCTGATGACGCGCGAGGAGTTTGACCTTGCCGCGCTCCTCCTGCTCCGCTTCGGAGCCCAGAAGGAGATCTTCCAGGATGAGCTGCGAGAGTCGAAAGACGAGCTGCTGGGGCCGGATGGATTTGTAGTACTCATCCCGCGTCTGCCGGACGAAATCGCTCGCGTCCTTCCGCGTTTCTGTCTTGTCGACGTAGCCGCGTGTCGGAGCGAGCCAGACCTCACCGGGCTCCTGGTCGATGATGAGATCCTCGAGCGACTCGACATCGCACCGGATACCGGAATCTCGAAGTGCGTAGACGTAGCTTTCGACGTTCGGCATCCGGATCTCGAACGCGGCCTTTTCTTCGACAGCATAAACGTCGTGATACGGAGGAGTCGGTTTCTCGGCCGTGGACGGGACCTTCTTGAACGGGATCAGCGAGAAGGGGATCCCGTACACATCCACGTACTCCGGATGCAAAAGCCCCGTTTCCGGGTCCGGCGTGTAGCTCATCCTTCGGAGGCCCCGCCCGACGACCTGCTCGCACAGCAGTTGGCTTCCGAACGCACGGACGCCGAGAACGTGGGTCACGTTGTTCGCGTCCCACCCCTCGGTCAGCATCGAAACCGAGACGATGCAGCGCACTTGCTCGCCGGCCTTCCCGCGCTTCCCGACGGTGTCGATGATCTCGCGGAGACGGAGAGCCGCCTCGTCCTTGCTCTCCCCTTCCTCCGTCTCGATCTGCTTCAGGAGCTTGGTGTCGATGCGGATCGTGTGCTGCGCCGTCTCGGTGTTGCCGAGCTCGGGAAGGATCGCGCTCGCCTCGTAGCGCTTCACCTTGACGGTCTTCCCCTCATCGTCGGCGGTCTCCACCTCGTGCTCGCCGCTGATCTTCCGGAAGAAGACCTCGGACAGCTCCGTGTTGTCGCAGACGACGATGAGCACGGGCGGAACGAAGGGCTGCCCGTCCGCG
>Ga0194126_10002090_pt1 | contig 32734 bp, 28 predicted proteins | sample TA2KigC150mmetaG_FD_148641 | JGI IMG/M metagenome (GOLD analysis project Ga0194126, IMG submission 148641) | Freshwater microbial communities from Lake Tanganyika, Tanzania - TA2015035 Kigoma Deep Cast 150m | ecosystem: Environmental > Aquatic > Freshwater > Lake | place: Tanzania: Lake... | reverse complement strand
AGTCATGGTTCGTAACCTCGCGAATTTCCATTGGAATCCCCCTTTCGGGGGCGTGAGGTTACATTCTACCTATGGCCTTAAGATGCCCTTACTTCTCCGCGTAGCGGCTCCGTCCAACACAACGCTCCAGCGGACTCCGCTAACGCTCCGCCTCTGAGCTTTGCGTTAGGCGTAAAAGTTTCAGTTACGCCTTTTGCTAAACAAAACTTTTAGGATGGGCGATCATGGTTGTTAAGCTGGTTAAGTTTTTGGTTCTACTTTTGGCTATTGCTATATGGTCAGTAGTTGGGTTCATAGCTTATGTACCGATGATTCTTAGGCTAACGGCTTATTTCTCAGCAATGGTTTTTGTTGCCTCGTTTCAAAAAATAAATCTCAAGCCAATACAAAGCAAGCTTGAATATGGAATAAGTTTTTATCCAAATGGTTTTGTTAGAATTTTCAAGTCTTTCTCTGAACAAGAACTCGATAAACACATGGATGTCGAAGTGGAGGGAATAGATTTCCCAAAACTTGTAAAGCATATTTGGATTGATGTTATTTGGGGTACAATTTTCTGGTTTGGAATAATTCCGCCCGCTCTATCCATAATTTTTTCTTAACCTGCTATTGTTATTTCTTGGGGCAAAGATATGAAGACCGAATTTACAGCTATCATTAAACGGGATGGCGATTGGTGGCTCGGCTGGGTCGAAGAAGTCCCTGGCGCGAATGCCCAAGAAGAGACGAAAGAAGAATTGCTAATTAGTCTTAGGGAAGCAGCGAGAGACATCTTGGAATTGCGGCGAGAGGAAGCGCGTAGGCAAGCAGTGAATAATTACGAGGAAATTTCATTAGCCATATGAAACGCAGTGAGTTACTTCGCCATTTGTCAAGACATGGCTGCGAGCTACTAAGAGAAGGCGGGCGGCATTCTATATGGAAGAACAAACTTACTGGTGACATGACTGCGGTTCCGCGCCACAATGAAATAAAAGAATTCATGGCTGAGAAAATTTGCAAAGACCTTGGCATTGTAGAGCCATAATAGCGTTGCCAAACCCGATAGACATTTCCGCTTAACATACCCGCCCAACAAACCGTTGCAGCGCACCCGCGCCACGAAGCGACTTGGTGTTTTCGGGTTTTGTGGGGTGGCGCGGGGCGCTGAACGCGGGCGTTAGGACCCGCGTGCCAGCAGAATATCAACTCCAGCAGTGCTTTGCGCTTGCGCCTCACCCACCGCGGCAATGCTCGCGACTTCTTGCCCTCACTACCGAAAACACGCTACCGAAAACACGGGGTCAGGTCTTGCAATCACACATTTTGCCTAACCCAACGCACCAGCCGACTCCGCTAACGCTACGCGGCTGAGCTTGGCGATAGCAAGCACCATGGCGCGTCTCCCCCACTGCGTCATTCCTGGCCAGCCGCAGCACATCATTCAGCGCGGCCATAACCGGCAAGTCATCTTTGGCGCTGACGCGGACTACCGGTTTTTTCGTGGAGCTTTGGTCGAGGCGGCCACCCGGCAGGGTTGGGCTATCCATGCCTAGGTCTGGATGACCCACCACAGCCACGTGTTGGCAACGCCGGACAGTGGGCACGCGATCGGCCAAGTCTTGCAATCGGTGGGCCGGAGGTAAGTGCACTATTTTAATGCCGCCTATGGCCGCAGCGGCGCCCGCTGGGAGGGGCGCTACCGCGCGACAGTGGTGGACAGCGAGCGGTACCTGCTGACGCTGATGCGGTACCTCGAACTCAATGCGGTGCGCGCCGGCAGGGTGACCGATCCCGCGGATTATCCTGGTCGAGCTATCGCAACTCTGCATTGGGCGAGCCGGGCCCCAACGCCGACGGGTTGACGCCGCCTCCGGAGTCTTTGCAACTGGGGCGGAGCCCCCCGGAGCGGGAACGTGCCTACCGGCAACTGTTCCATACCGCCATTGCTCCCGCCGATCTAGCCGACATCCGGGACTGCTCGCACAAGGGTTGGGCACTCGGCAGCGAGCGGTTCAAAGAACACATTGAGTCACCCGCCAAGCGACGTGCCACGTCAAAGGGGTTGGGTCGGCCGAAAAAGGAAAATAATCGTGTCTGACCCTATAGTTCCATGACCCTATAGTTCCACTTCGTCGGTACGCTCCTACGTCCGCTGGTTACGGTCGTCGTTGGCTGCAAGAAAGCCCTGTTTGACGTTTTAACGTCATAGCGTTACTCTGAGGTTCGGAGGTCTAGTGCTATGAGTGAAACGTCAAAACGATCAACGATTTACTTCGAGCCCGAGATTCATCATGCCTTGCGGGTTAAGGCCGCAAACACTCACCAGTCAGTGTCTGAGGTGGTGAATGAGGCTGTTCGGTTAGCCTTGCGAGAAGATGCGGAAGATTTGCGCGCATTCGAAGAGCGCGCCGAAGAGCCAACGCTGAGCTATGAAGCCCTGCTGGATGATCTGAAATCGCATGGCAAGTTATGAGCTCGTATTCAAAAATTCCGTCGCAAAAGATCTACGCAACATCCCAAAAAGGGATGTTGCGCGTATTCTGAAACGGATTGAGGCGCTGCGTGATGATCCACGCGGAGAAGGTTGCGTAAAGCTTTCAGCGCAGGAACGGTATCGGGTTCGACAGGGAGTCTACCGAATAGTCTATGAAATCCGCGAAAACGAGCTCGTCGTCATGGTCGTTAAAGTCGGCCACCGGTCTGCAATCTACAAAAGCAGCTAACAAAGCGGTCAAGCCGTTCGCCTGCGGCTCACTCGGACGCACAGCACTCCGCATTTGCTCGGGCCTGGCTTCGCCATTTTTCCCGAGCAAGCGCGCCATGCCGCGCGCCGCTTACCTCGGCGTTAGGACCCGCGTGCCAGCAGAATATCAACTCCAGCAGTGCGTTGCGCTTGCGCCTCACCAACCCCGGCAATGCTCGCGACTTCTTGCCCTCACTACCGGCGAGGTCGGAGACAGTTGCAGTCGTTCTTTCAGGCCAGGTCATCGCACGCCGCCACGCCTTATCTTGCATACCCACTGCGGGGGTCAGCCTGCGCGATCTTCAATACTTCTCGCGACGTAGCCTAATCCCTCGCTCAACCTGAGCACCAACGGCAGGCCACCAGGGCGGCAGGATGCGGTGAGGAACGAACCGCATCGCTCGCGTTACCCGTTGGATGCGCCTCCGTCATCGGCACATCCTCCGTAATTACGTAAGGCGGAAGCCGCCCGCCATCCCTCCGAACCCGGTGAAAGACCATAGGGCGTAGCGGTGAGGGACAAACAGCATCCTTGCGTTACCTGTCATTTCGAATTCGTAAATAAATAGCGCCCTCACGGCGCTTTTTTCATGGGATGAACACGGCCGTGTCAGGCATTGTTCTTGGCGTAGTCGGCAATTTTTTGGGTGAGTTTGTTGAGCAGGGCGTCGAATCCTTCCCGATCGATGACGCTGGTGTACTGCGCCTTTTTCAGCGCCAGGTCGCTGATGCCGTCGACAACGATGTTGATGATATGCCACTGGCCGTTGAACTGGCCCACGAAGTACTCGAACCTGATGGGCTTCTCCTTCGGCGCGACCAGGTTGTAGCGCAGCAAGAGTCGACCATTCTTGATGTCCTGGCTGGAATCAAACTGGAAGGACTCTCCGGCATATTCCTTGAATTGAGCCGCATAGGTCGCCACGCTTAAATCCGTCAACTTGTCCATGAAGGCCAGCTTCTGGGGCTGTTCCAGTTTCTTCCAGTGGGTTCCCAGCGCGATCAGGGATACCGCCTCGAATTCGAAAGTCTCCTTCACCACGGGATCAAGTTTCTTGAGGCGGCCGTTATAGCCCAGCGACTTGCCCCCCTTCATCACCTCGATCAAGGTGTTATTGAGCCTTTCAACCGGTTTTCTGGCATCGGCGGCGGAATCCGCCATGGCGCCTACCGGCAATAATCCTAACAGCCACAGTGACAAGATGGACCTGAACAGCATTCGAAGCCTCACTCAGCAAATGAAGCGAATCCTAGCATAAACACACCTTTTCCCCGATGGTCAGGGATAAACCGTGAGGCGCTAGCCTTGCCTTCTTCCCATTATGTGATAATGTCACACACATGATCCATGCTGGAGTTGCCCATGCGCCGTTACCCACCTTCTTACCTTTATTACTTACTGAGCCTGCCGGCAGCCGCCCTGAGCGCCGAATCAGCACCGCCCTCGGCGACTGAAGCTATTCATGAACTGGAAGAGGTCACCGTGGTAAGCGAGCCGCTGGAACGCACCATCGGCAGCCTGGCCAGGCCGGTGACGGTCCTCAAGGACGCCGAACTGCGCCAGCAAATGGCCCCGACCATCGGCTCCGCGCTGAGCCAGCAGCCCGGCATCAACAACCAATCCTTCGGTCCCGGCGTCGGCCAGCCAGTCATCCGCGGTTTGACCGGCCCGCGCGTGCGCATCATGGAAAACGGCATCGGCAACAACGATGTGTCCAACATCAGCCCCGACCATGCCAACAGCATCGAGCCCTCGCAGGCCGAGCGCATCGAAGTCCTGCGCGGCCCTTCCACCCTGCTCTACGGCAGCGGCGCCATCGGCGGCGTGGTCAACGTCATCGACAACCGCGTACCGGACAAGAAGGCGGAAAAACCCATCGGCGGCGCCTTCAACCAACTCTACAACTCGGCGCTGGACGAAACCTCCAGCTCCCTGAAACTGGAAGGCGGCGAGTCACAGTTCGCCTATCATCTGGATGGTTTTTACCGCAACAGCGGCAACGAAATCATCGGCGGTTCCGCCATCGACGTGAACGCGGCGCGGGCCTATGACCCGGCGCTGGCCGAGGAACCCACCCTGCAAAACACTCAGGGTTATGTGCCGAACACCCATGCCCGCGCCAAGGGCGGCACGGTGGGCGCCTCCTGGGTGGGCGATCCCGGTTACGCCGGCGCCGCGATCAACTACCTGGAGAATAACTACGGCGTCCCCCCGATCGGGGTTCCGGATGAACCCAACATTCGTATCAACCTTCAGCAGACCAAGTACGACTTTCGCGGCGGCCTCGACAAGCCCTTTGCCTTCGTCGAGAAACTCAAGGCCAAGTTTGGCTATACCGACTATCAGCACACGGAATTCGAAGGCGGCGAGGTTGGCACCATCTGGAAAAGCGATTCCTACGAGGGCCGCCTTGAGCTGAACCACGAACCGCTAGGCCCGTTCAAGGGCCAGTGGGGCTTCCAGTCGGTCAACGGCACGACCTCGGCTCAGGGCGAGGAGGCCACGCTGCCCGTGACCGATATCGCCAATTACGGCGTCTTTGCCGTCGAGACCCTGGAGACCGACCCACTGATCTATGACTTCGGCTTCCGCGTCGAGCCGCAGAGCGTCAACCCGGCCGCCTCCAGCGGCTTCAGTGGTCGGAGCTTTCTGCCGGTCAGCGGCTCGGTGTCGGGCCTGTGGAAGATCGACCCCGCCAACAACCTGAGCCTCGCCTTCACCGAATCGCAGCGCGGTCCCCAGGCCCAGGAACTGTATGTCGACGGCGTACACCACGCGACCCGCTCCTACGAGATCGGCAATCCCAACCTCAACATGGAAACCTCGTTCAACCTGGAGTTGGGCTACACCTTTCGGCAAGACTGGGTGAACGCACAGTTCAACCTCTTCAACAACTGGATCAACGACTACATCTACGCCCAGTACACCGGCGAGATCTTCGGCCATGAAGAAGGCATCCATGGCGAGGAGGACGGTGGAGAGGGCCATGATCACGGCGGGGAATTGCCCATCCTGCAGATCGAACAGGCCAACGCCATCTTCAAGGGCTTCGAGGCCAATGTCATGTTCCCGCTCATGGAGAACCGCTACGGTCTGCTCGACCTGACCCTGTTCGGCGACTATACCCGCGGCCAGTTGCTCAATGCCGGCAACGGCAACGTCCCGTTCATGCCGCCGCTGCGGTACGGGTTGCAGCTCGACTATGCCAAGGACAAATGGTCCACCTTTTTCCGCGTCACGCGCGGCGAGGCGCAGGACTATGCCGCCGAGAACGAAACCGACACCCCCGGTTGGGTCCTGATGAACGTCGGCGTGCAGTACGAGGCCAAGACCTACGCGGACAGCAAGCTGCTCTTCTACCTGAGAGGCAACAACCTGCTGGATCAAAACATCCGCAACTCGACCTCCTATCTGAAGAACTTCGCGCCCGAACCGGGACGCGGCGTACAACTGGGTTTCCAGATCAGCTATTGAGGACGTCGAGATGTCGATAGAAATTCCCAACTTGGCGTCACGTCTGCCAGTTACCGTCCTGTCCGGCTTTCTCGGCGCGGGTAAAACCACCCTGCTCAATCACATTCTCGCCAATCGCGAGGAGCGCCGGGTCGCGGTCATCGTCAATGACGAGCCGGTGGCTTCCATAGCGCCGTGCGTGACCATCGCCTGGACGTGCTTGCTCAACCCATCCAGGGGGTCCGGGCATGACGCGTGACGTACTTTCACCCTCACGGAGCCTGAGCAACCCGGATCGCCTCCCCGTCATGGTGCTGACCGGTTTCCTGGGCAGCGGGAAAACGACCTTGCTCAACCGACTGCTGCGGAGCGGGCCACGCTCCGCGGTGTTGATCAACGAATTTGGCTCCGTTCCCATCGATCAGAAACTGATCAACGAACAGAATATTCCGTTGATGACCCTGTCCGGCGGCTGCCTGTGCTGCCAGGTGCGCGGCGCGCTGGCTCCGGTGCTCCGAAACATCCGGCTGGCCTGGCATCGCCCCGGCGCACCGGCGTTCGATCGAGTCATCATCGAAACCAGCGGTGTCGCCAGTCCCGAACCGGTAATGGACACCCTCCTGCGCGACCGCTGGTTGTCACGCAACTATCGGCTGGACGCGATCGTCGCCCTGCTGGCCGCACCCGTGGCGGAATCCATTCTCGACCGTCATGCGGAGGCCCAGGCCCAGGTCGCATGGGCGGATCGGCTGTGGATCTCGCAGACCGATCTCGCGACGCCCACGCAACTCGAACGCTTGCGGGTTCGCCTGGAACAACTGGCGCCCGCCACCCCCATCTTCCAGTCAGAGCAGGGTGACGCGGCACTGGCCGCTTTATCCCGACCACTCCCCCATGGCCCACGTCCCCTGCCGGAGAGTCGCGAGCAGCCGGATCACCCCTTTCACAGCCTCGCCATCCAGTTGCCCGCGCCAGTCGCCTGGCCGGACCTCCATCAAATCCTGTTGGAAGTACTGGCGGCCCATGACGAGATCGTCCGCATCAAGGGCATGGTTCATCTGACCGACCAGTTCGCGCCCGTGGCCATTCATGCGGCGGCCGGTCACCTCTTTCCACCGGTCCCCCTGTCCCCGCGGGTGATCGAGGATCGCCTGAGCCGGCTGGTGTTCATTACCGAGGGTTCGGTCCAGAGGCTGACCGATGCTTTCATCAATCGCTGGCCTGCCATTTACGGCAATGCCAGAGTCCATCCACACTAAGCCCTCGCTCAACCGCCCCTATGGATACCCGCTTGACTCCTAATCCCGACCCGCCAGATGGGCTTCCAGTGGAAGACGTCCAGAGTCGCATTGATACACGTCGGCAACCAATCGACCGGGTCGGCATCAAGGACATCCTGCATCCGGTGAGAATCCGCGATCGGGCGCTGGGCGAGCAGCACACCATCGCTCGCTTCGATATGACTGTGGATTTGCCCCAGGATTTCAAAGGGACCCACATGTCACGTTTCGTGGAAATACTCAACCGTCATGAGTATGAAATCAGTGTGAACTCCTTCCAGAACATGCTGGTGGAGATGACGGAGCGGCTGGAAGCAAGCTCCGGACACATCGACATGCGCTTTCCCTATTTTGTCGAAAAGTCCGCCCCGGTGACCGGTGTGAAAAGTCTGGTTGATTATCAGGTCAGTTTTCTGGGTGAGATTCGCGAGGGACAGACGACTACCCGGGTACGGGTCCTCGTACCGGTTACCAGCCTCTGCCCCTGCTCGAAAGCCATTTCCGCGCGGGGCGCCCACAACCAGCGCTCGCATGTCACGATCACCGTGACGACCTGTGAGTTTGTCTGGATCGAGGAGCTGATTGAGTGGGTCGAAGCCGAGGCTTCCGCCCCGATCTATGGCTTGCTGAAGCGTCCCGACGAAAAGTTCGTCACCGAGCAAGCCTATGACAATCCGAAATTCGTCGAGGACATGGTGCGGGATATCGCGGCTCGGCTGGACGCCGACCCACGCATTGCAGCCTTTGTGGTCGAATCGGAAAACTTCGAGTCCATCCATAACCACTCGGCCTATGCGCGTCTGGAACGTGACCCGACGCGTAAAACCGGACAAGACGCTTGGCGCGGGGGGAATCCTTTTGACTGAGGGTCAACATGACAGCCGAATACCCGTGACGGTGCTGACCGGCTTCCTGGGTGCGGGTAAAACCACGCTCCTGAACCGGATCCTGAGTGAAGAGCATGGCAGGCGCATTGCCGTTATCGAGAATGAATTCGGTGAGATTGGCATCGACAATGCGCTGGTCATCAACGCCGACGAAGAAATCTTCGAAATGAACAACGGCTGCATTTGTTGCACGGTGCGGGGCGACCTGATCCGTATTCTGGGCAACCTGATGAAACGACGGGACCGCTTCGATGCCATCCTCATTGAGACAACGGGGCTGGCGGATCCCGGTCCCGTGGCGCAGACCTTCTTCGTGGATGAGGATCTTGCCGAGCGGGTTCGACTGGACGCCGTCATCACGATCGTGGATGCCCATCACGTCGGCCAGCATCTGGACCAGAGCCGGGAGGTGCGGGAGCAAATCGCCTTTGCCGATGTCATCCTGCTGAATAAGGTCGATCTCGTGGAACCTTCGGTCGTAAATGCATTGGAGCATCGGCTGTCCTCCATGAACCGGATGGCCAGAATCCATCGCACGACCCACGCCCAGATCGATCTCCGCTACGTGTTGAACGTCGGCGGCTTCGACCTGAACCGTGCATTAAGCATCAAGCCAGACTTCCTGAGTCCGGAATATCCCTTCGAATGGCTGGGCGTCTATACACTGGAGACCGGGTGCGATGATCGATTGAGCTTGGCGCCGGGGCCTGATCCCGATATCGGCATCGGATGGCAACAACTGCATGACGACACTCTGGAATCGGCCATCGACGCTGCCATGCTATCGTCTGGTCCGTGCCGACCGGCAAAATCACCCGCCTCTCGATACTGGACGAACCCGTTGGCGCACTGGACTGGAATCCTGTGAGCGCGGATCTGGCGGTCGGAACCGCGTACGGAACAATTGCCTGCTTCAACCTGAAGTCTCCCCCTATCGATAGATGGAGGAGGGTTCAATGGGTTGATCACGTTGGTAGCACGGGCGTTTGTTCAATGCCGCCAGGCGCGGGCGCCGTTGGCTGAGCGGAGTCGAAGCCAACGGCGCCCAAGCCGGTGGTCGGGTCGGTTCGCTTCGACTCCGCTCAGCGAACGGTGGGCTGGATGGACAGACCCGCGGGATTGGGGCGACCGATCATTCCGACCCACCTCCCGATAGATGTCCCTGACCGGCCTGGTACTCATAGGCTTGGGCGTCTGCGCTTTGCTGACCTGGGTGACCCTACTGCTCAAGGTCTTGCAGTTCGCCAGGGCCCGACGGGCCTACAGGCGCTACCGCCAGGGCGACGCGATACGACTACCTTCAGACGACCCCGGGCTTTCTGAAACCGCCCCAGGCCACCGTCTGACGGGTGGTCTGGGGCCCTCAATCCCGATTGCCGGGAACCCCGTGGTTTCCGGACATGCCTACCGCAAAAAAAGTCACCTCTGGTTTATCGAAAGAACCCTGGATCAACAGGTCGAACAGGAACTCCGCCGGATGGAGCAAGGCTTGACCCTGTTGGCCAGTATCGGCAGCTTATCGCCTTTTGTGGGGTTGTTCGGCACGGTTCTGGGCATCATGGATGCCCTCGGCAGTTTGGGACACGGCGTACAGGCCGACCTCGGACAGGTGGCCGGCCCGATTGGCCATGCCCTGCTGACCACGGCGATCGGTATCGCCAGCGCCGTGCCCGCGGTATTGACCTACAACGGCTGCATTCGGTGGATCCGGTTATACCACAACGATCTGCAAGGCGTCGTCAATGAACGCCTGATCAGATACTACCAACAGAGCCAGGATCCACCGATAGACCGGTAAACGCCGGGCCAGACGCAACGGCGTGGAACCCCGCCGCTGATCCGCACGGATTTTTTCCACGCCTCATTCGCTCCGTTTTCCCAGCATTGTTCATATCGAGGATACACCTTGATGTCACCCCGCCAGCCAGACTGGGGATGGCGGAATCCAGGGTTGGAATGACGACACTTCAATCGCCCCGATAATTGCTGGGTTTGAACTGAAGTCATGGTATTTTCTGTTCCGTACTTTAATTTTTTCCCGCTTACGAGGCCGTTCAACATGAAAAAAATCAGCGTCGGCAACCCTGTAGTCGAGATCGATGGTGACGAGATGACCCGCATCATCTGGCACTTCATCAAACACAAGCTGATCCTCCCCTACCTGGACCTGCCCATCGAGTACTACGATCTCGGCATCGAGCATCGCGACGCCACCCGCGACCAGGTCACCATCGACGCCGCCCACGCCATCCTCAAGCATGGCGTCGGCATCAAGTGCGCGACGATTACCCCCGATGAGGCGCGGGTCGAGGAATTCGGCCTCAAGGCCATGTACAAGTCGCCCAATGGCACCATCCGCAATATCCTGGATGGCACCGTCTTCCGGGAGCCGATCATCTGCCGCAACGTGCCGCGTCTGGTGCCGAACTGGACCCAGCCCATCTGCATCGGCCGTCACGCCTTCGGCGACCAGTACCGCGCGACGGATTTCGTCACAAAGGGGAAGGGCCGGCTGACCATCACCTTCACCCCCGACGATGGCGGACCCGCTCAATCGCACGAGGTCTACCATTTCGAGGGCGATGGCGTGGCCCTGGCCATGTACAACACCGACGAATCCATCGCCGGCTTTGCCCGTAGTTGCTTCAATGTGGCGCTGGATCGCGGCTGGCCGCTCTATCTCTCGACCAAGAACACCATCCTTAAACGGTATGATGGCCGCTTCAAGGACCTCTTCGAAGCCATCTATCAGGACGAATACAAGGACCGCTTCGCCGCGAAGGGCATCACCTATGAGCACAAGCTGATCGACGACATGGTCGCCTCGGCGTTGAAGTGGAGCGGCGCCTTCGTCTGGGCCTGCAAGAATTACGACGGCGACGTGCAATCGGATACCGTGGCGCAGGGTTTCGGCTCCCTGGGCCTGATGACCTCGACGCTGGTCACGCCGGACGGAAAAGTCATGGAAGCGGAAGCGGCCCACGGCACCGTCACCCGCCACTACCGCCAGCACCAGCAGGGCAAGAAAACCTCCACCAACCCCATTGCCTCGATTTTCGCCTGGACCCGGGGCCTGGCCTTCCGCGGCAAGCTGGATGGCAATGCCGATCTGATCCGGTTTTGCGAGATACTGGAACAGGTCTGCGTCGAGACGGTGGAGTCCGGCCAGATGACCAAGGATCTCGCCATCTGCGTGCATGGCGACGCGGTGGACGATTCGCAGTACCTCCACACCGAGGACTTTCTGGAGGCGTTGCGGGTCAATCTGGAGCGGCAACTGGAGAAAATCTGAAAGTTCGGCGGTCATGAGGGCATGCCGCCAGCGACCGTGTCATTGCAGCCCGGGGGCGTGCCGCGAGGGACGCCCCCCTTCCACACGGAGACTCCACCCATGCAATTCCCCTATGGCCTCAGTGATTTCGGCGCACTGATCCGTGAAGGTTATTGGTACCAGGATCGCAGCGACCGCCTGCCCCTGATCGAGGCCGCCGGCCGACAGCTTCTGCTCCTGCGCCCGCGCCGCTTCGGCAAGAGCCTGCTGCTGTCGCTGCTGGAGCATTACTACGATCTCAACCGCGCCGACCAGTTCGACGCCCTGTTCAGCCGGCTGGCGATTGGCCGGAACCCGACGCCATTACATCACCAGTACTTCGTGATGAAGTGGGACTTCTCGCTGGTCCAGGCGCAGGGCGAGGTGAAGGACATCGAGGCGGCCTTGCACCAGCATCTCAACGACTGCATCGCCGATTTCGCCCGGCGCTATCGGGAACGGCTGCCGGCGCCGATCGCATTGCACCCGAACAACGCCCTCTCCTCCTGGCGCTCGGTCCTGACCACGGTCTCGGAGACGCCCCACAAGCTCTACCTACTGATCGACGAGTACGACAACTTCGCCAACGAGGTGCTGATGGCGGACCGGGCCGGGAGCCAGACTCGCTACGAAGCCCTGCTCTACGGCGAGGGCCTGCTGAAGACGGTGTTCAAGGCGGTCAAGGCCGCCGCCGGCGGCCTGGGCCTGGACCGGGTGTTCATCACCGGCGTCTCGCCCATCGTCCTCAGCGACATGACCAGCGGTTACAACGTGGCCGAGAGCGTCTATCTGGAACCGGCCTTCAACGACCTGTGCGGCTTTACCGAGGCCGAATTGACCGCCGTGCTGGAATGCCTGGCGGCCGAGGGCGGAAACTGGTCGCCCACGGAAGCCCTGGAGACGATACGCACCTTCTACAACGGCTATCGCTTCAGCGAGGATGCCAGCGAGAGTCTCTACAACCCGACCCTGAGCCTCTATTTCCTCAAGACGCTGGCACGGGACGGGCGCTACCCGCGCCGGATTCTGGACGAGAACCTGGCCATGGACCGGGGCAAGCTGGCTTACGTGGCGGGGTTGCCGCACGGCGAGGAGGTGCTGGTGGCGGCCTTGTCCGGCGATGATCGAATCGTGATCCCCGAGTTGGCGCGGCGCTTCGGCGTGGCCGACGTACTGGCGGCGGTGAAGGACGCGCCGTTCATGGCCTCGCTGTTGTATTTCTTCGGCATCCTCACCCTGGCCGGCGAGGGACCGCTGGGCCAACCGCTGCTGCGCATCCCCAATCTGGCGGCCCGGAGCCTTTATGTGGAGCGGCTGCGCGAGACCTGGCTGCCCGATTACGAGGGGCGCGAAACCGTCCAGCGGGCGGCGGAGATCTTCTACCTGCGCGGGGAATTGGCGCCCCTGTGCGATTGCATCGAGGAGCGCTACTTCCGCGTCCTCTCCAACCGTGACTATCGCTGGAGCAACGAGTTGCTGGTCAAGTTCGCCTTCCTGACGCTGCTGTTCGACGACCGGCTGTACATGGCGGTCTCGGAACTGGAGACCGACCGGGGCTATGCCGACCTGGCGCTGATCGTGCGGCCGGATATGCGCCGCTTCCAGGCCCTGGACCTGCTGCTGGAATTCAAGTACCTCGGGCTGAAGGAACTGGGCCTGAGCGGCGAGCAGGTGCGCGCCGAGTCACGCGAGGCGCTGGCCCGCCGGCCCGCCGTCGCGGCGAAACTGGACGAGGCCGCCGCGCAGGCGGCCGACTATGGCGCGACCCTGCGGCAGCGGCACGGTTTCGCCGAGTTGCATGCCTACGCCGTGGTGGCGCTGGGGGTGGAGCGCCTGGTATGGCGAGCGGTGTGAGGCGGCGACACTGATCTCGTCCGGTTGTTTGCAACCTTTCTAACGGCTATGGCGGCCTGAAACTTACGCGCAGGATTTCTTTTTCAAAGGTGCATTCGTCTTTCTACCGCCTATGGCGGCCTGAAACCGCTCCGCCCGGTTGCCCAGGCGAGAAGAGGTCACCTTTCTACCGCCTATGGCGGCCTGAAACACCTGATCATGGCTGGTATGAATCGTAGTACGTTCCCCTTTCTACCGCCTATGGCGGCCTGAAACACTCATAATCATCCTGAGAAGCCCCAAAATCAGAATGTCTTTCTACCGCCTATGGCGGCCTGAAACAGGCATCAAATCCAGAAGATGAGCACCACACGAACAACTTTCTACCGCCTATGGCGGCCTGAAACTTTCTCGCTCTGCGTTCGCGTCCGCGATAACTCGAATCTTTCTACCGCCTATGGCGGCCTGAAACCTGAAACGTCAATCAAGATCAAGTCAGCCGGTGGCGACCTTTCTACCGCCTATGGCGGCCTGAAACAAATCCCACGGGCCGTTCAATCTTCTTACCAATTGTCTTTCTACCGCCTATGGCGGCCTGAAACAATCGCAGACATTACCGACCCCATCGCTATCTGTGTCCTTTCTACCGCCTATGGCGGCCTGAAACACGGACCGCATCCTGAACATAGCGAAGCGTCGCCTTGCTTTCTACCGCCTATGGCGGCCTGAAACCTGTTGTCTCTTGTCGGGTGATGCCAAGGATCAGCATCTTTCTACCGCCTATGGCGGCCTGAAACAGCCGTCCAATTTGGCCGCGAGTTCGAGGAGGGGGAGCTTTCTACCGCCTATGGCGGCCTGAAACCCGGCGCGGGTCTGTGGTTCAGGTGATGCCGTCTTTCTTTCTACCGCCTATGGCGGCCTGAAACCATGCGGCCCAAAATCGCGATGTGTGACATAGCCGTGCTTTCTACCGCCTATGGCGGCCTGAAACCGGCGGTACTCTCGTGTTTGGCAAGTGGAAGGGCAAACTTTCTACCGCCTATGGCGGCCTGAAACAAAATCCCACGGGCCGTTCAATCCTCTTACCAGTTGTCTTTCTACCGCCTATGGCGGCCTGAAACCTGAACCGTCCCTCAGCGCTTTCTGTTTCATGAAACACTTTCTACCGCCTATGGCGGCCTGAAACCGGAATCCACACCATCCAGCCGCACGACGGCGCGCCTTTCTACCGCCTATGGCGGCCTGAAACCCGATACTGAACATCATGCGCAACGACATGACCCGCTTTCTACCGCCTATGGCGGCCTGAAACTAAGCAAACATGTCAATCCATACCTCTTTCGTTCCTCTTTCTACCGCCTATGGCGGCCTGAAACGTCGTTACCTTGAGGCTCAACCTGTCGCATATTTCCTTTCTACCGCCTATGGCGGCCTGAAACCTGGTCCTCTCCCTGGTGTGTCGCGTGACTGGATTGTCTTTCTACCGCCTATGGCGGCCTGAAACGTTTCTCGTTATGTCGGGCGACGGGATACCGTTCGCCTTTCTACCGCCTATGGCGGCCTGAAACTTATCGATGGCGATTTCGGTTTCCAGGCTGACGACCTCCTTTCTACCGCCTATGGCGGCCTGAAACAATAACTTGCAACTGGCCAGCTTCAGCCTGGACCTGCTTTCTACCGCCTATGGCGGCCTGAAACTCGATAAAGGGGAGGCGCTCGCGCGCCGCCCAAGGTCTTTCTACCGCCTATGGCGGCCTGAAACCGCGTGATCGAGGGTTTGCGCACACCATCACGGCAACCTTTCTACCGCCTATGGCGGCCTGAAACGAAACGCCTTGCGTAGCGCTTGCGCTTCCGCGCATTTCTTTCTACCGCCTATGGCGGCCTGAAACGACCGGCGCCAATCCGCAAACGCCGTTGCCGCAGATCTTTCTACCGCCTATGGCGGCCTGAAACCTTGATATCCATGTTCCTGTCTCCGGGAAAATGGGGCTTTCTACCGCCTATGGCGGCCTGAAACCCCTTGATTCTCTGGCAATAGGCATACCTCCCGAGTGGTGGTGGTGTTGAAAAAACGCTGACAAGACCGATGTGACGACTTCGCTGTACTGGGGTAGCCGGGCAACCGGGCGCCGAAGTCAGGCGATGACACTGCCGAGATGGGACACCTCCTGGCGCCGCTCCCCTCCCGCGCGGGTCTCGACCTCGATGTTGCGCCGGTTGGCGGTCTGAATGAATACCAGGCGGTCGGTCTCGGCATACAGCGCGTCCAGGTCGCGTTGCAGCTTGCGATGAGTCGTCTCGGTCAGGTCACCGGCGAAAACGCTGTACTGCAGTTGCTGAAGGTAACGGGAGAGCAGCTTGCGGTATTTTTCCGTGCGCTTGGCGGGAACGTCATAGGCGACGATCAGGTACATGGCTCAGGCCTTGATGCGGAAAGGTTGATATTCGTGCAGTTCGAGGAGATGCGCTTCGATGGCGAAGGCTTCCTTCAACAGCACCTTGCGCCAACCGATGTCGGCGGCAACCCGGGCGTTGTCGAGCCGATCGCGGAACTCGTTCAACACCTGCTCCCGCCCCTTGCGGCTGAGCAGACAGACGCCCTCCTGCTCCTCGAAGCCGCCATCATCCAGCATGCCCTTGTTGACGAGGGTGAAGATCATCCGATCGGTCAGCAAGGGTTTGAAGATCTCGGCCAGATCCAGCGCCAGCGAGTTGCGGGCCTGGGTGGGCGCGTGGACGAAGCTCAGGGTGGGGTCGAGGTGGGTCTGGGCGATGGCCTGACCACAGGCGCTGTAGATCAGCCCGTTGCCGAAGGAAATCAGCGCGTTGATCCGGTCGGTGGGCGGGCGCCGCGTGCGCTTGCGGAGAGTCAAGGCGGGATTGATCAGCCCCCAGGCGGCGTAATAGGCCTGTCGAAAATTACCCTCCTGGCCCATGAGCCCCTCGATGCTGTCGGCGCGGGCGCGCCCGAGGTGCTGTTCGAGCTGGCGGATCGGCGCCTCCAGGGCGGCATTGCCGCGATAGGCGTAATACTTGAGGTTGCGCAGCATGTGACGGGCGCCGGCTTCGAGGATACGGGTGGCCATGGACAGCCGGGTCTTGTCGTTCAGGATCGCTCTGGCCTGGGCCAGATGCACGGCGCCCGAATGATGATGCCGCGCGGGTTCCAGGCTGCCGGAGAAGTTGCCGTAATAGTCGAGAAACGATACGCGCACGCCATGCTTGCCGAGAAACGCGGCGACGTCGCTGTTGAGCCGAACCGCGCCGGGCACGACGACATGCCGCAGGGCTTCCACCGGCAGGCGGCGCTTCTTTTTGTCCTCGCTCACGACGACCAGGGTATTTTCGTCGCGCTTCATTTCGGTGCCACGCAGCAGGTAGACGGTGTCCATCAGGTCTCCTCGTCGTCGGTGGATTGGCCCCAGCACAATAGCCGATAGGAGCAACCCCGGCAGACGGGCTTGTCCACGGGCGCGGGCGGACGGGGCAGGGACAATAGGCCCTCGAGGCGCTGCCAGCTCCGCTGGAGTTGGGCGATGGCCTCGGCATCCAGCGCCACGGCCCGGGTACGCCGACTGGCGGTGTAGCGCAGCACCCCCCGCCAGACGTGGCCGGTGGCGACGCTCATGGCCGCCAGGTAGAACAGCAGTTGATTGACCAGGGCGCTTTCGTGGGAGTGACTCTTCTTGATCTCGCTGATTTCGCGCCGGCGCCAGTCGACCCGGTCCGGGGCCAGTCCGTGCAGTCCCTGCCCCAGCGGCGCCCCGTCGCCACGCTCGTGAAGCAACAAGCCCAGTTGCATGTGGCGGTTCAGGTGTCCGCAGTCGAGTCGGTGGTAATGCAGCCAGGCGCGGGTGGGACACAGCTCGACATGCTGAAACGACAAGCCCTGCACGCCCCGGCGCTCGGTTTCCCGCAGCAGCGGCGCAAGCCGGTCGAGCGCGGTCGCGTCTAGCGCCATGTGGCCAGCACGGCCGCCGCCTCGTCGAGCGAATAGCGCGGACTGAGGCGCAGGGTATCCAGCATTCGGCCGTCCTCGGGCAGGGTCTGCCCGAACAGCCGGGCGGTCGCCGCGTTGAGACGGCAGGCGACGACGTCCGGGGCGGGGCGCAGCCGCAACATGCCGAGGCGACCCACGCCCACCCGCACGATCAGCTCGCCACCGGGACCGAAAGGATCGGGGCCATGGAGCATGCCGCTATAGCGGGCGCCGGGCGCGACCTCATGGACATAGAAGGTTTTCTTGTAAAACCCCGAACCCATGGCCTTTTGGAGGGACACCGAGTAACCCCCTTCCCGCTCCACGTCGATGATGTGGCGCACGGGACCCAGGTTGCGGTTACCCTCGCCCAGCGCCAGCGAGGCGCGCCAGGGGATGCGGCGCAGGTCTTCGGCATAGTCCGGTTGCTGACGCAGGCGGGGCGTGGGCGGCAAACCCAGCGTGTGGGCCAGGGCGAAACACAGGGCCGTATCGGACAACACATCGGGATGGGTCGCGGCGCCATCCGGCGCGTAAAGCCCGTGGTAGTAGAAGGGGGTGAGGACTTCCGCCCGGAAGGGCACGACGCCGGAGTCCATGGACCGCGCTCAGGTGGCGTCCCTGCCGGTCGGCAGGAACCAGGCATCGAACAGTCTGGCGACCTGCTCGCTGGCCCGGGCGTATTGCGCCAGCAGTTCCGGCGCGCCGCTCTCCAGCCGGGCGACCAGGGCGTCGAGCGCGGCGGTGGCCGCCGCCGTGTTTACGCCCTGGGGATATTCGGCGCGGAAGGCTTGCTCCAGCAGGCCCAGGGCCGCCGCCGCATCCATCGCCGGTTCGACGACCTTCAGCATTTCCTGGGGGGCGTTGATGGCGCGCTCCAGGCGGCCCCAGTAAATGCCCGCGCAGTGGGTGCGCAGGTTGGTGCCAGTGATGGCGGTGGCCCCGCCATAGGCGCCGGTCAGGCCGATGGACAGGAGCAAATGATCGAGTCCGGCCCGGGTCAGACGACGGCCGGGCAGGACGATCGACTGCACGAACAGGGCGCCCGGATTGACCGCGTAGGTCGTAAAGATGTTGCTGCTGCTTTTCTGGGCTTCGGCATCGAAATTACCGCCATCCTCGGCGATACCGCCTTGGCGGAAGACGGTGTTGATCGCGTCGCGCTTGGGCTGGATGGACACGGCATCGCTGTAGAGCACGGCGGCATGGATGGGAAATACGTATTCCTTGCCACTGATCAGGCCCGTCCCGGAGTCGCCGAAAACGAAGGAGTTCAAATCGAACACTTCGCTGGGCTTGCGGTCCTTGGGCACAAAGGCCTTGTTGGCGGCGGCGCGGCCGCCCATGCCCAGCGCGCGCAGGATCTGCGCGCCCCGGCGCCGCTCCACGCCCTTGAGCTTGGAGGCGATGATGCGCACCCGATTCTGCCCGGCAAGCACCATGTCGGTGATTTCGTCGGCGTCGTTGTTGCGCACCAGGATGGGTGCGATAGCCTCGCGAATCAGGGGGATGACGATGCACTGGGCTTCCGGCAGGGCGGGGATGTCGAAGGGCCTCTTGGCCAGGTCATAACGGGTCTGCAACTCCGTGGCCAGTTGGGCATGAAGGGTCTCGAGGGTGGCGCTCATGGGGTACTCCTGTGGGTCAAGGGGCGGTTTCGGTGGTGGCCGACGCGTTGGTGAGACCGTCCCGCTGTTTCCAGTAATCGCCGACGGCGCGGCGCAGGCCGCCCTCGTAGGCGGCGAACAGGAAGCGGGTGAAACTGGAATCGAGGTTGTATTCCTGGTCGGCCTTCATCAGCAGGGCACAGGCGGATTCGGCGAAGGCTTGCAGGCGTTCGTCGAAATCCTTCCGGTTCAGGTTGGCCTCCCGTCGCAAGAGATAGGCCCGGAGTTGCTGGGCGATGGCATCGCGTGTCGCCACCGGGCCAAAGGCATAGTGCTTCTGGTAGGTATCGAGCGCGACCCTCAGCATCAGGGTCCATTCGGCGCCGCTGGCATCGCGCCGGGGTCGATGGGTTTCCACGGCCTGGGTAATCAACTGTTCCAGCCACTGGTCGTATTCATTCATGGGATAGGCCTCACGGGCAAGTTCAACAAAATACCGGGCTCTGCCGCCCCAACCGTCTTTCTGTCGCAGCGCGGCGCGCAGGAAGACAAAGGCCGCCGCCCACCAGCCCAGCCGTGGAAGAACCTGCAGGGCGGACAGCCCTTCGTTCTCGGCCAGCATGGCCTTGAACAGCTCCAGCCGGTCGAGCAGTGGCGCCAGAACGGCGCGACTGACGCCGCCGTCGGCATCGAGCTGGTCGTGCAGCAGTTCCTGGAGTATTTCCGGCATGGGTTCATAGAGGAACGCGGCCCTGACGCTGCGCTGCCGGGCGACGAAGGCATGCACCGGCTCCCCGCTCAGGACGGCGTAGCGGGCCAGTCGGTGCATCTGATCGACGGTATCGACCAAACCGACCGGCCTCTCCTCGAACAACAGGGGTTGATCGAAGCGGGCGTCGGCATGCCAGGGCAGGATTTTCCTCCATCCCTCCTTGGCGACGGCATCGTAGCTACGCAACAGTTCCTGGGCCACGTCCATGGCACGGGTATCGAGCAGGTGGCGAACCGGCGTGGCGATCAGCATGGGATTGGCGCGGAGGCCAGGCTGTTGCTGGACGAGCAGACCCTGGATACGCAGGCACGCGGGACAAAGGTAGTTTTCACCCCTTTCCGCCCAGAGGGTCTTCTGGTGATTGATGCCATTGTAAAAGCTGGTCGCCTTGATGCCCGCGAGCCGCATGCGGTTGGTTTCTATCGGCTGTTCCGTGGCCATGCCGCACAGCAGGCAGGTGCCGCCCCGTGGCGGGGCTTGGTACGGCGGGGCGTCGACCGCTCCGACCGAGCCAAGGCCGATCTGGGTCCGCAGGCGATCGACGATGGCGCGAGCGCCGGGGTCGATATCGCATCGTTCCGGCCAGGCCCCATGGAGGGTGTCGAGCAGCGGCTCCAGCGCCTCGTCCGGGAGCAGGAGGGCAGCCTGCAAGGCCACGGCCGTGCGCAGACTGGGGCCCCGCAGGGACTCCGGGGCGATACCGTTGTGGCGCAGGCCGGTCGCGACCTTGCCCTCGTCCAGGGCCAGCAGACTTTCGGTGGCGGCCGTTCCGGCCAGGGCCTGCACGGCCGCCAGGGCGGCGGCCCGCCAGAACGGATGGCCCGCCGGGATTTCGGCGCTGGTCTTGACGACCGGGCACAGGCTGCCCTTGCGGGGGGCCACGGCTAAGGGGGCGCCGCAGTGCATCACCCAGAAATGTACCAAGGGTGTGACCACGTCCCAGTCTTTGGCATTGACCCTCAAGAGGAGTTGGGTCTGTCGCTCCGCATTTTGCAGTCCGGTGATCAAGTCCTGGGCGCCGTGGACATGGAACAGGGTCAGGCTGCCGGTGGTGGCCGCGACCTTGAGCGAGGGCTCGGCCTCCGCCAGCCGACTTTCGAATCTATCCAGCCAGGCAGGGAGCGGGATGTCGTCGGTCACGGCGACCTCCAGTCGCCCGCCCTGACGGGTGAGGATCAGAGGGTAGTGGTCGCTGGCGGCAAACCAGTTGTTCAGATGATCCTGGAGCTGTTGCAGGACGATGGGATCGTGCCGCCAGGTGACGAGGCGCAGAGGCGACCGGGGAATGCCGTAGATCGCCCGCAGCCGTTCGAGGTCCTGATTGTGAAGAGCGAGGAAATCACCGGCCAAGCCGCCCTGACGGGCGGCGCGACTGAGCAGGTTATCGGCCACGCCCACCAACTCGGCCAGCTTGTCCGTCAGGCCGTCAAGCAGCGCCTGGCCGAACAGGGCCTGACCCAGCCCCCGGTTCTCCACGCGACTGACCGCCGCGTGAAGTTGCTCGGCCGTCAGGCCGGACCAGCGCGCCATCTCCAGTTCACCATGGATGACGCGGACGTCGTCCAGACTGGGACTACGGGACCTGCCCCCGACGTATTTGTCGGCATCGTGGGCGAAGGCGATGGCGAGGAGACGCCGGAGGGCTGGGACCGGATCGTCGCCGGGCGCCAGCGGCAGCTTTTCCGCGCGCCAGGCATGGTGGAACAGCCATGCCGCGTAGACAGCCACCTCCATGCAGTGCCGATACAGGGATTGTTCGGCGCTCGGGTAATGGCCGCCGCCATCTGGCCGGGGACCCCCCTTGCCCAGACAGAGCGTCCATGGCGAGTAACGCTGGCCATCCGGCAGCTTGTCGGCATGCCGATCGAGCGCCTCGCGCAGGACGTTCAGGGCCTGGGCGAACGGATAGTTGTCGCCGTATTCGAAAAATTCCGCCAGTTTCATCCTTCGGCCTCTTCGACGCAACCGAAGCCGAGACCGGTGCTCGCGCCAAGCCCGGAAAACCAGGCATCGCGCAGGTCGTCGCTGGGTCCCGCCAGCACGAAGGGGGTGACGATGCCGGGCAGGCACAGCGGTCGGCCATCGGGACGGGTCGCCACCGCCATCGAGGCCGCCAAGCGGCCCTTGCGGGCGAAGCTGTAAAGCCGGTCGGGAATGAAGCTGAGCCGGAACGGACGCCCGAAGCGGGTCGCCATGATGCGGTTCAGCGCCGCGTTGAAAGTCGCGCCGGGGGTCAGCAGGGCCAGGGTACGACCCTGCGGATCGCGCTCCAGGACCCGGATGGGAGACAGCGCGTACAGGGACAGCGCCTCGCCCGGAACCCAGCGTTCATCCCGGATGATGGTGGCCCGTCGCAAATCCAGGCCCGCGCCCTCCGTCAGCGAGGGCTCGAGCAGGTCCTCGGCCCGGATCCGGGATAATGCCGCCGCGATGTCCGGATCGCTGCTGCCAAGATACACCCGCTCGACCCGCCGCAGGCCCTGCTTGCCCACGGGGCGGGCGATCACGCCGAATCCATAGCGGACGGGCTGGTTGTCGACACGGTGATAACCTCGCCGGGACAGGGCGCCATCGACGAGATTCTTGACTTGCCCTCGATCCCGGCAGACTGCTTCGAAGGCATCGAACGGCACATCGATGCGTAACCTGATCATCGGCGCTCCTCCTCGCAAACAGGGAGGCATACTGTAGAATCAGGTGACGCTACAAGTCAAGTCGGAAGGTAATGGTAAGAATAGAATTGTCTTCACGTTTATGCTGATCGATCTGGAGCCTCAGACCTTTTGCGCGGAGGATGCCCGGCGGACACGTCTGCGAGTCCTGGAAGGCACTCTGCGTCGGGCGTCGGACGGCCAGATCAAGCTGGGGGACTATGCCGACTGGCTGAATGGAGCCGGTGTGCCGGTCCCCAGTCGGCAAAGCCTGCGCGCGGATCTTGAGCACTACGCACGGGCCTGCGATGACGTGCTCTACGGGGACCATCGCAAATGGCTGGAACTCGACGTGCATACCGGTCGGGACGCCCTGCGTTACTTCCTGGGGGCGCCGTGGGTCGACGCCCCCTTGCGTCCGCGACTGTCGTCCTCCGCCTGTCGCTGTTTCCTGCTGGCCCTTAGGATGGGGCAGGAGATCGAATTCCAGTACGCCGCCCTGCCGCGGCCCGGCCTGATGGCGGCCTTCAAGACGCATCGGGGCGTGCCGTTGCGGACCCTGCCGGGGAGTGACTCGGGCTACATGGCGCTGGCGCTGGCCGATGGCCGGATCATGCACATCAACCTGGCCCGCATTCGCGGCCGGGTGAGTTTTACGGGCACGGATACCCGACACTATCAGCCAGTGGAAGCTGATCCCGAGGTCTGGCTGTGCATCCACTGTGACAACCGACTCAGCGCGGAACGCCTGGCCAGCCAGTTTGATGGGCGACTGAGCGGCGACAGCACCTTACGCCTGCGCTTGCGACGCTCCGAGGCGCTAATGTGCGCCGATCGTCTGGAGAACTGGTGGCGTCGAACCGGAACGGCGCCCAGGCAGGCCGAGCGCATGCTGGATCTGCCCGAAGGACGCATCACGTTTTACATAGAGACCGAGGAGTAGCGGCATGTTCACAATCAAGGCGCATGGGATCCCCAGACCGCACGGGGACACCGCCGGTCTTTCGCCGGCCCAGCAGCGGTTGTTGCGGGAACCCCGGCCTATCCGGGTCTGCGGGGCGCCGACGGGGGCCGGCAAGACCCATGCCTTTCTGCACGCGGCCGGGGAACCCGGGCAGTGGGTGGTATTCGTCGTGCCGACCCAGGCCCTGGCCCGGGATGTCGAACTCGGCGCACGACAGCGGGACCTCCTCGTTCATCGCTGGGACGGAGTGCAGAGTGCTGAACTACGGCGCCAGGGACAAGAACCCTGGTGGGTCAGGAAGACGCAACTCGACGAGCTCCGCCGCCGTGGCGGCCTGTTGATCACGACCCCCGAGACGCTGGGCATGGTGGTACTGGGCGAGTCGCCGAGACGGGTGTTGCACCATCCCCTGCTCCAGGATTTCCTGTCAGCCACTCACATCGTCTTCGACGAGGCGCATACCCTGACGCCACGGGCCTTCGGGTTCCTGCATTTCTGGGCGCTCCTCGTCGTCTGGTGGCATTCCGTCGATCCGGAACGGGCTCCCCGGCTCACCCTGCTCTCGGCCACACACAGTAATCTGTTCGATGGACTCTGCCAGGCGGAAGCCGGGGAGTCCGCCTACCTACCGCCCGAGTGCGTGGCATCCTTCGACGAAACCCTGGAAGACGGACGCCAGGACCGGCTACGGATGCTGCATGGCGACGTCATCGTGGAGACCGTGGCGGGTGGCATCGCGGATGTCCTGGAGCGTCATGGCGAGGAAGCCGTGCGGCCGGGCGCGCGGCTGCTGTTGCTGTACGACAGTCTGTGGAAACTGGCCCGCGACGAGGGACGACTGTGCACCCTGCTGACCCGCCTCGGGGTTGAGCCGGATGCCTGCTTCATGATCAATGGCCAGGATCGCAAGGCTGGCTGGCACAGCCTGGGCGGCACCGGATTCGAGGCCGGCTTCTATCCCGAGGCCAGGCATCGGGTCGTCATCGCCACTTCCTGCCTGGAGGCGGGCGTGAACCTCCCGGGCCTGACCCATGCCATCCTCGATCCGGGGCAGGATGCCGCCGCCCTGCTGCAACGGATCGGTCGCGTTGCCCGTGGCGATCTCGATGGCCAGGTCTGGCTTACGACCCCTGAAGATCCGCGTCAGCACTGGCTACGCCTGCAAAAGCTGTCGGGCGTGCTCACCGTGGCCGAGCTGTATCAGGCCTTGTCGCCGTTGCGGCTGCTGCCGATCGATCAGGCGCGACGGCTGGGCAGTGCCTATTGGTCGATGTTGCAACGGAAGAATCCAGCGTTGTACGCCGGCCTGCGACAGGGGCACGAAGCCTTCAGCGAGGCGAAGGCGCCGGGCGCTTTCCTGAAAGCCCTGCATGCTCGGGCCCGGGAGAGTTCCCGACGCAACCGGCCGCGTTTTGAGGCCTGGCTCGATGGCGTGGATCGCGCACTGACCGACCTGCGGGGATTCACCCCGACGATTCAGGTCCAGTTCGCGGACTATCCGGTGATCGAGTATTCGAGGGACTGGGTGATGGCCTATCTGCAACCCCCGGAGCGCGTCGAGGAACACGAGAGCGAGATAATCCATTGCTATCGTGGACCGCGCGCGGACTATCTGAGGGAGAAACCCGCGCCGATCCCGGTCGAGTTGCTTTGTCCCAGCCAAGCCGTCTTTCAACGCAAGTTCCATCCATCGGCCCTGGCCAGAGGCGAGGCCAGGGCCCGGTACGCGCGGACGATACGGGACTCCGCCAGGGGGCATCCCGACGAGGCATTCCTGCGGATGGCGGCGGACTTCGTCGAGGCGACCGGCCTCGTGGTGGCAACCGAGGATAGCCATGGCGAATCGATTCTATAGCCCGTTCCCATCCACCCACCGCGGATAGCGGGGAGCGGGCGTCTGGACCGACCCATCCGCCTCGCGTCATCCGGGCTGGCCCGCTTGGACTACAATGCCCCCTTAGCTCACCATCACCCGAGAAGCGCCCATGTCCGCCAAACGCGGCCACCAGGTGATCCCGGGCGGCGTCATGGAAGGCGTCGACCGTTGCTTCCCATAAGTCTGCCCTCCCCATGACCACTCCGCATACTCATCCTCCCCACCGGCAAACCCTGCGCGTGATGCTCGGGCTGCTGCTGGGCATCCTCGTCGGCGAGGGCGTGAATCTTCATTTCGGCGGCGGGGCCGCCGCGGCCAGCCATCCGATCCTGGCCAGCCTGATCGAGTTGTTGAACGGGCTGACCGATGTGTTCATGCGGCTCATCAAGATGATCATCGCCCCGCTGGTGTTCGCGACACTGGTGGTCGGGATGGCCGGCATGGGCGATGGCCGCGCGGTCGGACGGGTGGGGGGCAAGGCCTTGGTCTGGTTTTTTTCCGCCTCGTTGCTCAGCCTGCTGCTGGGCATGGTGTTGGTCAATCTGCTGGCGCCGGGTGAGGCTCTGCATCTTGAACTCCCAGCCCCGGACGCCGCCACGGGGCTGGCCAACACCAGGCCTTCGCTCCAGGGCTTTGTGACGCATGTCGTGCCAGCCAGCATCGTCGAAGCCATGGCGAAGAACGAGATTCTGCAGATCGTCGTGTTCTCGGTGTTCTTTGGCGTGGCCTGCGCGCAACTGGGCGAACTGGCCCGACCCATGGTCAGGTCGCTGGATTCCCTGAGCCATATCATGCTCAAGATGACCAGCTATGTGATGCACCTGGCGCCGGTCGCCGTCTTTGCGGCGCTGGCCGCCGTCATCGGCAAACAGGGACTGGGCATCCTGGTCACCTACGGGCGATTCATCGGCGAATTCTACCTGGGGCTTTTCCTGCTCTGGTGTCTGCTTGGCGTGCTGGGCTACCTCTTTCTCGGCCGCCGAATGCTGTCCCTGTTCAAGCATATCCAGGAGCCCATGTGGCTGGCCTTCGGCACCGCCAGCAGCGAGGCGGCCTATCCCATGCTGCTCCGCCAACTGGAACGGTTCGGTTGCGCCGAGCGCGTCTGCGGGCTGTTGCTGCCATTGGGGTATTCCTTCAATCTGGATGGCAGCATGATGTACATGACGTTTGCCGTCCTGTTCATTGCCCAGGCCTACGGGATACACATGCCCCTGCCGGATCAGCTTTTCATGCTGCTGGTGCTGCTGTTTACCAGCAAGGGCGTCGCCGGCGTACCCCGCGCCTCGTTGATCGTGATTTCCGCCACCTTGTCCATGTTTCATATTCCCGAGGCGGGAATACTCCTGTTACTCGGCGTGGATCAGGTGCTGGACATGGGCCGCAGCGCCACCAATGTGCTGGGCAACAGCCTGGCGACCGCCATCGTCAGCCGCTGGGAAAAGGCCTTGAAACATTAGCGGAGGGACTCGCGATGGACACGCCAATTGGTTGAAACACGGATCCTGCTGCCTGGCAAATTCAAGCCATTGGCAGGTCCGGACATGTCCATACCATGGGTTGCCCAGGCCTTTACATCCTTTCAGGGCCGAAAAATCCGATCGAAGTGAATCACCGTCCAGATGATCCAGGTCAGGCCGATCACACTCCCCAGGGGAAAGGTGATCAGCCAGACCAGATTGATCCGGGGTTTTTCGAAACGGAGACTGTTCGCCGTGGTCATGACGTTGGCCCAGACCAGCCAGCCCGCGGACAGGGTAAGCAGGTAGAACCCCCAGCGCGACCCAGCCACGACCAGCACGATCCCTGCCAAGGTCACGGGGCACGCTACAAACACGTCGGCCAATGCCATCCCGTAATGGGCCTTCTGCTCATGCCAGTCATCCACCGAGCCATCGGGATTTTTCAGCGCCTGCCCCTTCAATACGCGGTATTGCCAGAAGGCAATCAATAAAGCCAAAGCCCCAAGCATGACGAGCAGGAAATACAGGCTGATTTGGGATATCAAAGGAAATGTGGACAAAAGTTACCCCCAGTTGGAAGGCTGTTAGCAGGTCTTTTACGCGATGACAGGAAAAACCAAACCAAGGCTTGAAACGGCAGGCGCTTGGTACGCATGCCTGTTATCGGTAATTACGAATAGGCCTCGGGTCGCCCACGTCTGCTTCCAACCGCGTATTCATCCTGACCTTTCTGTAATGCGTCATTTCCCTCACGCAGTGAGGCGTATGACACATTACCGGAATAACTATCATTTGCTTGACCGTAAAATACTGGAAAACCCGCCACCCATTCCTGGCACGTGGATTGCTTTTTGCTTCAGACCTTCCTCTTAACGAGCATCCAGGGAGGCTAAACAATTGTCACCATCGGAGAACACCATGCCATCGATACCATCAACCAGCACGACCAGTGTATGGCAATACCTGGCTCGATTACTTGTGCTGACCCTGTTGCCATTTTATGCACACGCCCTTTCCCATGAAGAGCTCATGACGCTGCAGCCGATACCCAATGTGAAGGAGCATGGCATCGGCATTTATGTTTATGAAGGCATGAACGCCATGGACGCACTGGGACCCATGCAAGTCTTCAGCACCGCTGGTCTACAGCCTTTCATTGTCGGCAAGACCGCCGGCGCCATCAAGGCGAGTAATGGTTTGAGCATCAATGTGCAAAAATCCTTCGCCGATGTACCCCAACTCGACATCCTGGTGGTTCCAGGTGGCGCCCTGGAAACCATCATGCAAACCCAGGATACCGAGGTTATCAACTGGATCCTGGAGATCAATAAAAAATCGGTCTACACGTCCAGCGTGTGTACCGGCGCCTGGATATTGGGAACGGCTGGACTCTTGAAAGGCCGCTACGCTACCAGCAACTGGTGGCGGGCCGCTGAAATCCTGAAAAAGTTCCGGGCCATACCCCAACCCTACAAGCGCTATGTGTTTGACGGAAAAATAGTAACCAGTGCCGGCGTTACGGCAGGCATCGACATGGCGCTGGCGATCGTGCAACGGCTTTACTCGCATGATGGCAACGGCGGCAAGGATTTTACTCAGGCCGTCATGCTGGATCTGCAATATGACCCCCACGCTCCTGTCCGCGGCGGCAACCCCGCTAAAACAGACCCCTTTGTCTTTGAGGCGATGAAGGAAATGTACGATATGTTTCTGTATGACTGGTTCAAGCTGCTACCGCCCATTCCGAAATAAACTGGAAACCGGCCAGCGATACCCGATTCTCATAATACTGCAATATTAATAAGTACTCCAACAAAAGTCATTCGGCATATGGTGCCATACAAATCAATGCGTTACGTGGCTTCTATGCCTGATCTCTTATGTGTGAGTACTTACTGTCACTATCCGCCTGATAGCCAAGACCTCACGACTACGGGTGCATAAACACCCGTAGTCTCACATTTCTACTGTGCGAATCGATATCTTCGCCCTATCGCTTAGCTATTCTTTCCATACTTTGCTACTGCTTTGCCATGGCGGTCCATGGGAATAATCTGTTCCGGACAGAAGGTTGCATCGATAGTCCTACTTTGTCTATGATTGTTAACTCAGTAGATTATTATTGTATTCGATATCGATTCGCACATGACCCTTCATAAGTATAGCCATACCACCAAAGCTGGTCCTTATGTCACCAGAGACACCCTTTACTTCCAAGGCACCGACGATGGACTCTATAGATGCCAGAATTGATTAAGATACATTCAAAACTTTCATTTTAGGGTATTGTCTAACCTACTATAACTGTCTGTAGAAATGGTGTGAGGCCTATCATGATCCCAGAATGGTTAAAGGATGGTCGAAAAATACCGGATGATGTCATGTACTATATTCGGAGCATGGCTGTCTACGCGATTCGAGAATTAGGACACAGCCCAGAGATTATTGCCAAAACGTACGATTTCAATCGTCATTGTATCTATCAATGGCTTAATCTATATGACGCCAATGGGTTTGATGCGTTGAACAGCGTCATGCCACTGGGTGCCACCCCCTTGGTGACCCCCGAGATGGATGCCTGGCTCCATGATGTGGTGCTGCAGCATACCCCGGTGGATTTTGACTATGATACGAATCTATGGACCTGTGGCATCCTGGTTGACTTACTGCACCAAGCGTTTGGCGTCACCGTCAGTGAATCCACCGTCAGGCTGCATCTGAAGCAACTAGGGCTCACCGTCCAACGGCCTGAATATCAGAATGCGGCGCGGGATGAGGCCGAAATCGATGCCTTCCTCAATGTAAAGTTCCCTAAAATTCAAAGGCTTGCCAAAAAGCTCAACGCTGACATCGGCTTTCAGGATGAAGCCGGCGTGGGGATCAGGACACGCTACGGACGGACTTGGGGTCACCGTGGAACAACACCCCTCATCAAGGTGTGCATGCACCGCGGTGGCTATAATGTCCTCTCCGTGGTGACCCCTCAAGGCACGCTGCGCTATGCGCTGCAAGAGGGGTCGGTTAATAGCACCGTCTTCATCGCTTTCTTGCAACAGCTGATTCGGGGTCGCCAGCGCCCGTTGATCTTATTGGTGGACCATGCCAGTTTTCATCGCTCGAAGGCGGTTCGCGATTTTGTTCGGGCGCATCGGACCATCTTGCGAATATTTTTCTTACCCAAGCATGCGCCAGAATATAATCCAGATGAACACGTGTGGGAAGACGTCAAGGTTAACCGCATTGGCAAACAACCCATCAAGGATAAAAACGATTTAAAGAAGCGCTTGCACTCCACGCTTAAAGCCTTGCAGAAGAATAGAAAAAAGATCCTCTCATTCTTTCAGTGGACGGATACAAAATACGCCGCCCAAACCGTTCCCTGTGTACCTTAATCAATTCCGGCATCCATAACAAGGCACTGCACCGGACGGCAATTCCGCTACGCTCCATTGCCGCCGGTGATCTTGGTCATTAGGGCTCACTACTAGAGAACCGCGTAATGATAGCTAAGCCACCGCCTCCCGGCTAATGCGTCCACTGCCTAGGGTACTTCGACGCACTCACCTGGGATCATTTACTTCCCGAAGCTTGTACCCCGAGACCAGCGGGCGGTACCCAGCAGCGCACATAGTGCTGCTGCTCCGCCGTTTGCGGCGAGTGCGGATATCGCCGGCGCTTCTGCGCACTGACACCTTGCCAGAGTTCAGCCAATCTCGCCAAGGCTTGATGACCCGTTAGGCCACCGTGGACCAGATGGCAGCCGATGACTGTGCCAGTCCGACCGATGCCACCCCAGCAATGAACATAGATACGGCGGTCAGTCGTCAGCCAGGCGTCAATCTGAGCCAGAATGGCCTTCATTAACTTCGCTTCAGGAATGCTCATATCGGGAATGGCAAAGCGCCGGTGCTCCAGCCGAAGGTGGTGGGTGCGGCCCAGCGCTTTGAGTAGGGGCTCGTAGGGTTGCAATTCGCCGGCGACGGTGAGATCGATGAAGCTGTCTATTCCGTTGTCGAGAAAGGCGTTGAGTTTTTCCACCGCCAGCGGTGTTCGAATTGCGCCAGGATATTCCCCGGCCAGCAAGCGACCAGGCAAGACCCAGTAGGTATTAGGGTTGGGTTTTGAATTGCATTCATGGGTCATCGATGAGGTTTCATCAGGTGGGGGCAGTTTCACCAACTGTTTGCGCCATACTTACCGACAAACGACCATTGCTCAAGAACCGATAATTCCCCGTCACCGGATTTTATGGGGAATGGGGCAGGCTCACCTAGCAGCACGACAGCAATCAAGTACAGCAGCAGGGCCTGATCCTGTGCATCGTCGGTTTCCTTGTATTGGCGTATGTCCCGATTCACGTAGGCATCGCGCAGATACAACCGTTTGCCATGATGACCGAGATGCACCTCATAAATGCAAAGGCCAGACCAACTGCGATGAAAAAACAGGCGGTCATCCTGGCAGTAGATGAACCATTTATCCTCCATCTCCATGGGAACGTGGCCCTTGGTAATCAGAAAGGAATCGTACTCTGAATACTCCTTGGTGACGGGCAAACAGGATTTTTGCTCAGGCATGGGAGACAACGAACTGGTACATTGGCGGTAATAGTCGTCTGGTGTCGCCACTGCTATCACCTTGTGGGGTGAGTCGCCGATGGCGTTAACCAAGCCGTCCTGCGCTGTTCGCGGTTTGGACCAGGGTGACAAGGAGATTTGCCAAAGAATTCTCGGGTTATGCCTGCCCAACCAGGCGAGGTCGATATCCTCGAACACCACCGTAAGCTCTGTTCCCAAGAAGTCCTTGGTGGTGGCCACCAGATGGCTGGTCCTATGATGGATGACCTTGAAGGTCGTGTTGATTTCTTTCGGCCCTTCTGGGTACAACAGCGGCACGATCCGGAGCTGGAGCAGGCCATGACCGGTTTTCAATGGCTTAACAGCGGTCACCAACACCGGACTGGAACTCATGCTGCTCCAACCACATTCGATGTCGGGAATGACGCGGCAGCCATACCAGCAGGCAGGCTTCAAAAGGAGCTTGTTGGCTTTCATGTCATGTGGTCACTTACTGGCTGAAGCTAATGGAAGGCATTCTCGAAAAAACGTGTCCCGAAACGCGGCACCGTGGCGCCGGGAACGCCATCAGGCAACTATAACGCCAGGACGCGCAGCATGCTGGAACCCTTGGGCTCTTCTGGACGGTCCCCGAGCGGAAAGCACATCTTCCCGGCACCCAGAAAGCAGATGCGTCCATGAAAATGACCCAAATCATTTTGCCTTCAACTCGAGGCATTCTTCTAGGAAACGCCACCTATTACACGGCGCACCGTGGACCGGGTATTCGAATGCTCCAACCTGGTTGAGCACGGCCGGCATGGGTGTGTCCTAGCTGCATATACGGCTGGATGCGCGTCCGAAATATTATCGCCATGGGCCGTACAAAACCTAACACTGACACGAGTCAGGATGGCGCTGAGGAGAACGGGTTGGTCGAAATGCACTGCGTAGCCCTCATTCCGAACTTGCCCCGGGGCGACTGACGTGTGTCGGGTCGATAGCCCTGTCATGCGGTAGGAAACTTCACGCCGCTTGCAGCGACTCCCAACCGAGGCAAGCCAGCCAAACCGTTTTCGGAATTGGCCTGGCGCCGGACAGGTAGTAATTAATAATGGGTAAACCCCCGGCTCTGCCGGGGAGACAGCAGCAGTTTGACATTTCCGGGAGTCCATCGAGGACACTCCGCATCGTGAGCCGCCAAGCTAACGATAGTGGAGCATCCTGATGGACAAGTTAGAAAGCCTAAGCCACTCTAAGGGCCAGCCCATTACCCACAAATCGACGGATAGCGTAAGCTGTTGAATTTAAGATCTCATGGCGTGGGCAATAGACGAATTTTCGGGCGCGGCGCTGGGCGATGCGCGATTGACG